>ENA-OPFG01000497-OPFG01000497.1-human-gut-metagenome-genome-assembly--contig:-NODE-497-length-25521-cov-2.636614_pt1 | contig 25521 bp, 18 predicted proteins | sample MGYA00241304_ERZ501542 | MGnify/ENA primary metagenome ERZ501542 (study PRJEB25962, sample SAMEA2042427) | human gut metagenome | biome: human gut; feature: human-associated habitat; material: faeces...
TATATCCGTCGCTTCGACAAGCATATTTTCACCTATCATGGGAACGGGCAGGTATTTATGAATGATATTCCGCTTTCGTCGGATATGTTTTATGCCTGGCAACATAGCAGTGTGCTGAAAGGGCCTTTGTTCCTGCCGGTTTATTACAGTAATCTACTTGCCGTTTTTAATAAGAACGAGCACAAGGAAGTCATTCATCTGGCCGGACGTGATATTGATTTTACATTTAAGAACAGCCATAACGGGTTGCATAACTTCTCTTTCAATCTCGAATCCGGACAGCTTGTTGCCATTATGGGCGGGAGCGGGGTCGGGAAGTCGACATTGTTGGGAATCATGAACGGTAATATTCGTCCCGATAAGGGAATGATCACCGTGAATGGCCATCCGCTCGACTCTCCGGATGCACGCCAATTGATCGGTTTTGTTCCGCAGGATGATTTGCTGATAGAGGAGTTGACCGTTTATCAGAACCTTTTGTATACGGCACGGCTCTGTTTCGCGCGTTTGACGGACGAGGAGATTGGGCAACGTGTGGAAAAGGTTTTGAAGGAGTTGGACTTGGAAGAGATAAAGGGGCTCGAAGTCGGTTCCCCTATTCGTAAGACGATTAGTGGAGGTCAGCGAAAGCGTTTGAATATCGCCCTCGAACTGATACGTGAGCCGGCTATCCTGTATCTTGACGAGCCGACATCGGGATTGTCGTCTTCCGATTCCGAAAAAGTAATCATGCTCCTGAAGGAACAGACTCACCAGGGTAAATTGGTGGTGGTGAACATACATCAGCCTTCGTCCGAAATCTATAAGTTGTTTGACTGCCTGTGGCTACTTGACCGAGGAGGCTATCCGATCTATGACGGGAACCCGATAGAGGCAATCACCTATTTCAAGCAGGCGGCCAAGTATACTGATCCGGATATCAGCGTGTGCAGTGTCTGTGGTAATGTGAATCCCGAATTGATTTTGAATATCATTGACTCTAAGAAGATCGACGACTCTGGAAACCAAACGAATATCCGAAAGTTCACACCGGAGGAATGGCATGCCGAATATCTTGCTTCCCGTCCCGCTTTTTCGCCTGTCGAGGAGGAAGCATTACCGAAGAACCAGCAGAAGAAACCTTCCTGGTTCAAACAATTCCTGATCTTCCTGGAAAGAAATATACGTACGAAGCTGACGAATAAGCAATATCTGGCTATCACGCTATTGGAAGCCCCTTTGCTTGCGCTGATCGTCGCCCTTCTGACCCGCTATATGGACGGGGATGAATATACGTTGCTTGCCAACAAGAATTTCGTGTCTTATATCTTCATGTCAGTCATTGTTGTCTCCTTTATGGGATTGAGCATCAGTGCCGAGGAGATTATAAAGGACCGGACGATCCTGAAGCGCGAACATTTCCTTCGGTTGAGCCGGAGCAGCTATCTGACATCCAAGATGGTGTATCTATTGGCTGTGTCGGGGCTGCAATCGCTTTTGTTCATCGGGGTGGGGAATACCATTATCGGAGTGGGAAGCGAGATGTTCGGCACGTGGTGGAGTATTCTGTGGGCAACGTCGTTCCTGGCGAATCTGACCGGGCTGATCCTTTCGCAGACGATGAGCTCGGTTGTTGCGATCTATATCACGATCCCGCTTCTGTTGATCCCACAGATATTGCTTTGCGGCTTGGTCATCAAGTTTGACGATCTCAATACACGGGCTTCGGATGAGAACATCGTGCCGTTGATCGGCGAGGTGATCCCTTCGCGCTGGGCTTTTGAAGCGTTGATGGTGGAGCAGTTCTGCGACAACGCTTATAACCGTCCTTATTTCCCGATTGAGAAAGAAAAGTATCTGGCGCAATATTACGAGAACGTTCATTTACCGGAGGTGCGCAGCTTGGTAGAACAGATTGCGCTAAAAGATGATCCCGATAAGCGGAAAACGGTCGAGAACGAGCTGGCCGTATTGAGCCGTGCAGCCCGTATCGCTCCCCGCATGGAGGGAGAGGGATATCTGGCATATCTGGACAAAGTGGATGCCGCTTTGCACGAACGGGCGCACAACTTCACTGCCTATCTCGATCAAATCCAGCAGGAACGCGGCCGGAAAGAAGGGACCGGGCAACTGATGAAGATGAAGAAAGCCCATCATAATATGGCAATAGAAGACCTGGTTATGGGGACTGGAGGACGTCATCTATATAAGGAAGCGAACCATCGTATCTACCCAGCGATCGGGCAAGTTTATGTGGAGCCTGACAACCGTTTCGGACGTGCCGCTTTCTACAGCCATGAAAAAAATTGGGCCGGATATCATATTTCTACTTATAAATTTAATTTATTGGTTATAGGTTTCTTTGCATTATTGTCGATTATCGCTATATTCGCAGAGTTTCCGGGACGTTTCTTGAAACGGGACGAATTTTAAGACTCGAAATAATAAATTATTAAATTATACAATATGAAAAAGAGTGTATTAAGCATGCTCGCCGTAGCAGCATTAGTGTTTGGAATGACTTCCTGCAACGGAGCCAAGAAAACAAGCGAAGAAGCCGAAAAGACTGAAGAAGCTGCTGTTATAGCAGGTAAGGCTCCGAAAGATCTGTTGACTGAGGAGTTGAAACAAGAGACAATTCAATTGTTGAAGGATATGCCGGATTCTGATATTCCTTATCGTCTTTCTACAGGTGAAGTAAAAGTAAATGTGGGTGATATCAAGTATATGGTGCCGGTTGGTAAGGCTGCCGAATTGAGTACACCGACGCAGAAAGCCCGTGCATTGGGTATGTATATGGCTGATTATAATGTATTGAAAGCGATCGGTAAGCCGACAGCCGAAGTGGAAGGCGTAATAGCCAAGTTGGCTACGGACTTGAATGTGTCGTTTGTTTTGGATATCCTGAAAGAACAGGCTCCGAAAGATGCAACTAAAGAGCAATTGCAAGCTTTCTTGAACGCACAGGAAGACAAGATCATCGAAAAGATGGCAGCCGAAAACAAAGTAGATGCCGAAGTTGAAATGTTAGGTGCTGCTTCTGCTGAATATGCTTGTTTGGTTGCCAATCCTACATTGGTTGTAGAAGGTGATGCTACTTCTGCCGGTCTTTCTACAAATATGGAAAAACGTGTCAGCATGTTGGAAGAGGTGGTTGCCGATTTGGCTGCTTACTATCCTGATTTGAAACAGTTAGGCGAAACGATTGCTCCGCTGAAAGAAAAGGTCGCTTCTATCCAGAGCGCTCGTGCTGCTAATGCCGAGATCATGGGGATCCGCGATGCTTTGCTGAAGTAAGCAAGATTTCTATACATAAAAAGATAAGTATCCCGGCTTCCTATTGGAGGCTGGGATATTTATTTTTTGGGGGAATCCATTTTCATGAGTTGGCAACTCGTGCGTTTAATTTGGTCAATTCATTTTCGTCACCCTTTGTAACTGATCGAAAGCAATGTAATATCGTCTGATTGGACAGCACCGACGACAAATTCGCCAACCGTCTCGGTTATCTTTTCCACAACCTCTTTCGGGTTCTTTCCGGCAAGTGTCCGGCAGTTTTCGAGCAGCCGTTGTTCGCTGTATAGTTCATGCTTCGTATTCATCGCTTCTGTTACCCCGTCGGTATAGAGAAAGAGATTGTCGCCGGGTGACATCTTCAGCTCCTTTTCGTGATAGCAGGCATCGTTGATCGCTCCCAATATCATGTCGCCAGTGGGTGGCACTTTGGAAATGGAACCGTCCTTTTTCATCAGGATAGGCGGGTTGTGACCAGCATTGCTGTAGGTGACGGTACCTGTATGGATATTCAGGATACCGTAGAATACGGTCACGAACATGTCGTTTACGCTTTCTTGGCAGAGAATGTTGTTGGAACGTTGCATACACATGGAAGCCGAGTTTTCGGTCTGTGCGATGGCACGTATCACAGTCCGGCTGATAGCCATGAAGATTGCGGCGGGAACACCTTTGCCCGACACATCGGCAATGACGAAGCCCAAGCGGTCCTGGTCGATGCGGAAGAAATCATAAAAATCCCCTCCTACATATTTGGCAGCGTTCATATAGGCATACAAGTCGAACGATTTCAACTCCGGAAACGGAGGAAATGTCTTGGGCAGGATTGTTTGCTGGATTTCCTGGGCGACATGCAGGTCGTTCTGGATGGATTCCAATTGTGTGTGTTCCCTTTGTGCCTGCTTGATGAAAGCGATCTGCTCGGCTGCCTTTTCAATGGTTCGTTCGAGGTCTTCGAGATTGATTGGCTTAGTCGTGAAGTCGAAGGCTCCCTGATTCATGGCACTACGAATATTCTCCATATCGCCGTAGGCCGATACCATAATGCATTTTAGCGCTGGGTTACGCATCTCGTTAATCTTTGTGAGTAACGTAAGTCCGTCCATTTCCGGCATGTTGATATCGCTCAGGATCACGTCGAAGTCCGGCATGGCAAGCAGCATTTGGAGTGCTTCCAGTCCGTTGTGGGCGAAATGGAATTCGTATTCACCTTTCTTTATTTTGCGCCGGAAATATTGAGTCAGCAATATTTCCAGGTCAAGTTCGTCGTCTACACTTAATATTTTTATAGCCATAGTAGCGTTGTTTCTCTGATTATTTAATCGGAATGGTGATTGTGAAACGGGTGAATTCGTTCGGCTCCGATTCCATCTCGATCGTTCCGTTATGTTTTTGTTCGATGATCGACTTGGTGATAGAGAGGCCGAGACCGGTTCCTTCTCCGACCGGTTTGGTGGTGAAGAACGGCGTATAAAGTTTCTCTTTGACCTCCTTCGTGATTCCCGGGCCGTTGTCTTCGATAACCAACCGTACCCGGTCGCTGTCTTTTGCCAGTCTTACCTTGATGGTCGGACTATAAGGATTTTCAGCGACACCTTTGGATTTGCTGAAGACTGCATAGCAGGCGTTGTTCATCAGGTTGAGAACAGCGCGGCTGAAGTCCTGCGGGATTACTTTGACCAACGGGAGTGTATTGTCGTATTCTTCTATGATGGTAACATTGAAGCTCTTGTTATTGGCGCGGACAGCATGGTAGGAAAGCCATACATATTCTTTTGTCAGCTGGCAGAGGTCGGTCGCTATATATTCATCGTCTTTGCCGCGGGAATAGAGCAGGATGCCTCGGACGATACTCGATGCCCGGTTGCCGTTTTCCTCGATCTTGCACATGTTGCTTTTGAGGTCGTCCATGATTTCCCTAATCTCCTCGTCCACCTCGGCAGAGAGCTTGCTTTCCAGTTCGTCCAATACGTCTTCCATATCTTGCAGCAACTTACATGATAGTTTGCTGAAGTTGATCACGAAGTTGAGCGGGTTCTGTATCTCATGTGCGATACCTGCGCTCAACAGTCCGAGTGAAGCCATCTTTTCCTGTTGGCTGATCTGTTTTCTCAGACGTTCTAACTCTTTCATACTGTCCTCATTCATTGTTGTTGCTTTTTTGATAAATAGGAATCGTAATCATAAACTCGGTAAAGTTATCCTTTTCACTTTTTACGATGATGGACCCTTGGTGGTTCAGGATGACTTCACGACAGAGGTACAAACCGACACCCGCAGCCTCGGCAGTGGGCTTCGTGGTGAAGAACGGTTCGAATATCTTGGCTTTGATGTTGTCCTCGATGCCGATGCCGTTGTCGCGGATGCAGAGGAAGATTGTCCCGTTCAGTCTCTTTTCTACGTGTATGTTGATGATTGGCGTGAAGTCCTTTTTCTGTAACTTTTTCAGCAATGCGTAAAGGCTGTTCTTGAGTAGGTTGAGCATCACTTTGTTCATCTGCTCAATGTTGATCTCTGCGGTCGTGGGTTCTGCCGGACAGTCGAGTTCTATCTGTATCTGCTTATTCTCGATGTCTTCTTTGAACTGCTTGCGGATCACGTCTACGTTCACTTTGCAGAGGTTGCAGATGTCCGTTGGAGTGACGTCGCCGTGACGGTCTTTCAACAATTCTTCCATTGCTTTGACGATCCGGACAGTGTTGCAGCCGTGTTCGTTTATCTTCTGCAAGTTGCTGTTGATCATATCGAGAATCTCGATGCTGTCGGCGTAGTTCTCTTTTGACATGATCGCCTGCTGGTCCGTAATGTTTTCTTTCAAGTCTTTGATCAGATTGGCGGAAAGGCCGGCAAAGTTGTTGATGTAGTTGATCGGGTTCAGGATGCGGTCGACCAGTCCCTGCGTCAATTGTCCGACAGTAGCCAGCTTCTCCTTGCGGACCAGTTCGTCCTGTGCTTTCGCCAGAGCGTCGAGGGCGTCGGATAGTTTCTTGGATTCATTCAGCACTTGGTCGCGCTGGATACGGAGTTCGATTGTTCGCTCTTCTACCACTTTGGCGAGATACTCTTTCTGTTTCAGTTGTTTGCGCAGTTTCGATTTGTAGATATACAGGATGATTTGAATAACGATCAGGCAGGTGATCCATCCTCCCCAGTCGTAATACATCGACAGGATAATCAAGATCCAGTCGGCCAATACGAGCTTCTCTATGATTTGCAGCTTTACTTTGAGCGCTGCTATATCTCTAATGTCGAAGTCTGCCATATCAACAAATGTCTTTTGCCATTGTGAGTATATTTTTCCCGGCTGAACGACTATAGCTGACTTCCGTCATCAGTTGCTTGACCAGATAAATTCCGAGGCCGCCTATCGGGCGTTCTTCCAGTGAGAGAGTAAGATCCGGCTCTTGTCTTTCGAGAGGGTTGAAACTGATGCCGGTATCGGTTATGACGATTGTCAGCCGTTTGTTCTCGTAGCTCATGTCGATACGGATGTCCTGGTCTTTTTTGTCGGGATAGGCATACTGGATGACGTTGGTCACGGCTTCTTCGAGTGCCAGTTTGATTTGCATCGACTGTAGTTCTCCCAGTTCATAAGTACCGGCTTGCTGGTCCAGAAACGCGTATAGACGGGTTAGCTGTTTCAGCTCATTCTTTATATGTAGCGTATTTGTCATTTGCCGGAATAAAGATACTTGTTATTCGATCGTGAGGATGTGAGAGAATCCGGTGATATTCAGGATTTCCATAATATCATTCTGAATATTCTTCAGCCGGAAAGAGCCTCCTTTGTTCTTCATCCCTTTTTGCAGCATAAGAAGCAAGCGGAGTCCGGCACTGCTGATGTAGGTTAGTTCCGCACCGTTGAGCACTACTGTCTGCACTTCTCCCTGAAGGATGGGAGCGATCTCTTTTTCAAGATCTATGGAGGTTAATGTATCCAATTGTCCGGAAAGATTGATGACTGTTTCTTTCCCGTTTTCTATTGTTATCTTCATAATCTGTTCCTATTCTGATTTTTCGTTCAAACAAAAGTATAGATAATCCATTACGTGAGCAAGTTATTGTATAAAAAAGGTTGTGCCTGTATTTGACACAACCCCTTTTTGTTTAAATCTTCGGCAACTCCCAAGGTGCCCTGTATTCCTTGCATAGGTATTTGTCTGCTTCTGCATCATGGAAACTCTTTCCATCCCAAGTCAGTTTCTTGCCGGTACGGTAGGCGATGTTGCCTAATTGGGAGAACTTGGCGATATGGGCGCCGATTTCGATACTGGCATTACAGTTGCGGTTGCGCGATTTGATACATTCCAGATGGTTCTTGACATGCAGGTTCAAACCGCCTTCACCATATGCTTTCTTCAATGGAACCGCTTCCATGCGGGCTTTGCCGCTTACCTTTTCGGGGATTACTTCCCAGCCACTGCGATCGACAACCAGTGTTCCGTTTTCTCCGACAAATCCCAGGCCGTGATTGCGCCCGTAAGCTCCGTCGTCGATACCGATTGCATGATCCCACATGACAGTGAAGTCATCGAATGTATAAATTGTTTGCAGCAAGTCCGGTGTTTCGCAGGCGTCATCCGGATATCCGAATTTGCCTCCCGAAGCCATGATAGAGTTGGGAGCTGTAACGTTCATTCCATATAGTGCATAGTCGAGTAGATGCACACCCCAATCAGTCATCAGTCCGCCGGCATAATCCCAAAACCAGCGAAAGGTGAAATGGAAACGGTTACGGTTGAACGGACGTTTGGGAGCCGGACCCAGCCACATGTCATAGTCGATTCCTGCGGGAACGGGTTCGTCCGGTTTGACCGGGATGGAAGGACACCAACCTTGATACGAGAACACGCGGACGGTACGTATCTTGCCTAATTGCCCACTGTGTACGAATGCCATGGCATCCTGCCAGTGCGGATCACTGCGTTGCCATTGTCCTACCTGTACCACCCGGTTGTATTTCTCGGCGGCGCGAACCATAATGTTACATTCTTCAATGCTGTTGCCTAACGGCTTTTCGCAATAAACATCCTTACCTGCTTCACAGGCGGCTACCATCTGCAGGCAGTGCCAATGGTCGGGTGTACCGACGATGACAACGTCGATATCTTTGTTGTCGATCAGTTTCCGCCAGTCTTTATATAGGTTTTTAACTTTCTTGCCTGTGATTTTTTGAGTTTCGGCTGCGCGGCTGTTAAGAACTTCGTCATCGATGTCACATAGCGCGATACACTCGACTTCCGGATTCCGAAGGAAAGCTTGTAGGTCTGAAAATCCCATCCCTTTACAGCCAATCAGTCCGACGCGTATTTTGTCGTTCGCTCCTATACTTCCAGGAGTCGCGTTGATAAAGAATGGACTCATGGAAAGTCCGGCTCCTAATAAGGTCGCTTGCCGGATAAAATCTCTGCGTGTTGTCATGGTCTTATGAATTAGATATTATAAGTTGTTGAGCCAAATGTATAAATAATAGGTGAGCGATACAATAAAAACTGTGATAAAAATATAAATACGGTGGCTTTTTGGGAAAAGGAGCGTATTTTTGTATCCGGTTTGCTTTTTAAGGAAAACCTATTATTTATAAAACAGACATAAGATGATTAGAGTAACTTATTTTATCGTATGCCTTTTGCTAGGAATTACGCTGGTTTCGTGTATTCGTGACGAGGCGTTGAATGCAGAAGCGGATATATTGACTTGTACAGTGTCGGGAGATATCTTGAAACGTGATCCGATTATAGAAAATAATAAGGTAGTATTGATGGTAACGGCCGATGCCGATTTGACACATCAGGCGCCTGAATTTACATTGACTCCCGGTGCAACCATTTCTCCGGCCAGTGGGACCGAACGTGACTTTACGACTCCGCAATCTTATACGGTAACTTCTGAAGATGGAAATTGGAAGAAAGAATATCAAGTTACTTATATTATTGCTGGAATTAGCTCGGAATATCATTTTGAGAATGTAAAGGATTACAAGAGTTCGCTTTTGAAATATGTTTATAATATTTTCTATGAGAATGATTCTGAGGGAAAATGGGTAATGGATTGGGCCAGTGGAAATACCGGTTTTGCTTTGACTGGTGCAGGTACGGAAGATCCGGCATCATTTCCGACTTCATCTTATGCGGAAGGAAAGGTGGGCAAATGCGTAAAGTTGGAAACAAAGTCGACTGGGGATTTCGGTTCGAAGTTGGGTATGCCTATTGCTGCCGGTAATCTTTTTATGGGTACGTTTAGGGAATTCAAACTTGTATATTGGGGTGTGGAACGCATTGACCGACCCATTGAAAGCAACAATGTTCGGAGTTCCGTTCGAGCATATACCGACCTACTTGAAGGGGTATTATAAGTATAAGGCAGGTGAAGTTTATAAAGATGAGAATGGAAATATTGTAAAAGATAAAAAGGACACGTGGGATATTTATGCAATCTTTTACGAGACAGATGAAAAGACAAAAACATTGGATGCAACGAACCGTTTTGATCATCCTAATTTGATATCCATAGCTCGCATTGATGAGAAAGACCGGAAGGAAACGGATGAGTGGACGGAGTTTTATTTGCCATTTGTGACAAAGACTGGAAAGATTGTGGATAAAGATAAACTGAAAGCTGGTAAATATAATGTGGCTATTGTCTTTTCTTCCAGTATTGAAGGGGATTATTTCAGAGGTGCTGTCGGCAGTACATTGTATATCGATGAAGTGGAACTGATTCATGCAGCAGATTAAAAAAGATTATTGTGATGAGAAAGAATATTGTATCAATTTGTGTACTGGCCTTGTTGCTGGTAACGTTTTCGGTTTTTGGACAAGAAGACCGGAATAAGGGAATTATCAATTCTGCATTGATCGGTTTGGAGTATGAGGTAAAAGCCGGCTTTAACATAGGAGGAACGGCTCCGATGCCTTTACCCGTCGAGATTCGTGATATAACGGGGTATAATCCTACTATGGCTGTTGCGATAGAAGGAAATGTGACAAAGTGGTTCGATCAAGAAAAGAAATGGGGAATGAGAATCGGTATTCGTTTGGATAGCAAAGGGATGAAAACGAATGCCAAAGTGAAAAACTATGGAATGGAAATTATCGGTGAAGGCGGCGAACGCATAAAAGGAAACTGGACCGGATATGTGAAGACGAATGTAAAGAGTACATATCTGTCTTTTCCGGTTTTGGCTACTCATCAGTTTAATCGTCGTTTCAGTATGAATCTGGGACCGTATTTTGCGTATATGTTGGAGGGTGATTTTTCCGGAAACGTGTATGATGGTTATTTGCGCGAAGGCGATCCTACCGGTAATAAGGTCGTTTTTGCCGATGGAAAAAATGCCCCTTATGACTTCTCGAAAAACCTTCGCCGTTTCCAATGGGGTGCGCAGTTAGGTGCCGAATGGCGTGCTTTTAAGCATTTGAATGTCTATGCAGACCTGACTTGGGGATTGAATGATATCTTTCAGAAAGATTTCGATACGATTACTTTCGCCATGTATCCGATTTACCTGAACGTCGGTTTCGGTTACGCTTTCTGATACAAACGTATTTTGATATATCGTTATGGCTTTCCTGATTCATGATTATGAAATGGAAAGCCATAATTTTTTAATAAACGACATCTTTTCTATAGGGCAATCACACCAAAAGAACCCTTTTTTCTACCCTCTTTCCTCTATTGTCATTTTGATACCTTAATCAGAAAATTTGCTATCAAATAGAATGTTAAAAAATATTACTCTTGCGGGGAATTTCCAAAATATGCCCCATTAATTCAAATTAGATGGGATAGAGGTGTTATTTTGATATTTAATAGTTATATTTGTCCGAATAATTTTTTAGTCCAATATATTTTGAATTACCATGAAAGAAAACACTAAGAAGGGTGTAACCCGTCGAGAGTTTCTCGGCCTTTCCGCTCTTGGATTGGCAAGTTTGACTATCCTGCCCAGCTGGGCTGTAAATGGGGTGCGTATCGCACCGAGTGATCGTGTCGTTTTGGGGTTTGTCGGATTAGGGCAACAAGGTTTATCCGATTTCAAGAGTTTTTCTACTTGTCCTGGGGTGCAGGTTGCTGCCTGTTGTGACGTGGATTCTTTGAAACGTGAACGTTTCAAACGTCGTGTCGAAGCTTGGCAGAAGTCTCTGAATGTGGCTCCCCGTTGCGATATGTATGAATTTTATGAAGATGTGCTGGACCGTAAGGATATCGACGTGATTGAAGTGGCAACACCTGACCACTGGCATGCATTGGTTGCTATCCATGCTTGTCAGAGCGGCAAGGATGTTTATTGTCAGAAGCCGTTGGCTTATACGATTACGGAAGGTTTGGCTGTCGCTCGTGCCGTACGCGATAATAATCGTGTGTTCCAGATCGGCAGCCAGCAGCGTTCGAGCAAGGAGTTCCAGGATGCGATCGCCTTGGTTCGTGCCGGTAAGATCGGCCATATCGAAAAGATATACGCCCGTGTTGGCGAACCACCCAAGCCATTGGACTTGCCGGAAATGGATGTCCCCGGTAATCTGAATTTCAATCAGTGGATGGGACCGTTGAACGATCCGAAGATTCATTATCATCCAGATCTTTGTCCTCCTATCTCTCTTGAACCCGAACAGAACGAGAAGTTGTGGGGGGCATGGCGCTGGTATCAGGAAACCGGAAACGGGTATACAGCCGATTGGGGGGCTCATATGTTCGATATTGCACAGGCGGCAATCGGCATGGACGGCTCCGGTCCAGTAGAGTTTATCCCGAAAGGATATGAAGGCACAGAATATGCGACGATGAAATATGCTAATGGTATTGTGATGACCGAACAACCTTATCGTGAAGATAATGCCAACGCGCAAGGTATCAAGTTTATCGGTGATAAGGGGTGGTTGAAAGTAGCTCGCGGTTATATCGAATGTTCCGATCCTTCCTTGTTGCCGAAAGAGGAAAAGAAAGTCAGGAAGGGAGAATATGAAGTAAGCTCTCCGCATATGCAGAACTTTATCGATTGCGTCCGTTCACGCCGGAATCCGATTGCTCCGGTTGAAGTCGGTTGTAGTACGAATACGCTTTGCTGCTTGCAAAACATTGCCCGTGAACTGGGACGTCCTGTTCATTGGGATCCGGCAACGTTGAGCTTTAATGGCGATAGGGAAGCCGAATCACATCGTTTGTACTGGTACGAATACAGAAATCCGTACAAATTGCCGTATTATGACAAATAAGATAAGGTAAGAGGTAAAGGAAAGTCCCGGAATAAAGTTTCGGGACTTTTTTATATATTTTTTAGTCCGGATAGTGATTATTCCGTTCGCTCTGTTTAATTTTGCCAAATCCAGACAAAAAACATAATGTATCATGAAAACTAATCAACTATTTCTTTTGACAGGTTTGGCAGCCGTAACTCTTCCTGCCTGTGTCCAAAAGGACAAAAAAGGGGTGTCGGAGAAGCCTATGAATATTCTCTATATCATGTGCGATGATCATTCTTATCAGACAATTAGTGCTTACGATCATCGTTTTATTGAAACTCCGAATATCGACCGGATTGCTAATGAAGGCGTACGGTTTACGAACAGTTTCGTCGCCAACTCTTTGAGCGGTCCCAGTCGTGCCTGTTTACTGACGGGCAAGCATAGCCATAAGAATGGCTTTACCGACAATACGAAACGTTTTGACGGCAGCCAGCAGACATTCCCGAAGTTGTTGCAACAAGCCGGCTATCAGACTGCAGTTGTAGGGAAGTGGCATTTGACTTCCGATCCTACCGGTTTCGATTACTGGAATATCTTGATCGGACAGGGGGATTATTATAATCCGTACTTTATCGATAACGGAGAGAAAAAGCAGATCGAAGGCTATGCTACGAACATCACGACGGACTTAGCTTTGGACTGGCTGGATAACAAACGTGATAAGAATAAACCTTTCTGTCTCTTGCTCCACCACAAAGCGCCCCATCGTACCTGGATGCCGGATACCTGTGATTTGGATTTGTATGAAGATGTCGTTTACCCGGTTCCCGAAACATTTTATGACAAATATGAAGGACGTATTGCCGCATCCGAACAGGAAATGAATATTATCAAGGATATGGATCTCGTCTATGACTTGAAGATGGCAGATAAGGAAAATGAGATTCATACGACTACCGGCCTTGAAGAAAATGGCCGTAATTTATATAACCGGATGACTCCGGCTCAAAAGGCAGCTTGGGACAAACATTATGATCCTATTATTAAGAAATTCAAGGAACAGAAGTTGACGGGGAAGGCGTTGGCTGAATGGAAATACCAACAGTACATGCACGATTATATGCGTGTGATCCATTCCGTAGACCGTAATGTGGGGCGTGTGTTGGATTATATGGAGAAAAGCGGTTTATTGGAAAATACTATTATCGTTTATACTTCCGACCAGGGATTCTATATGGGTGAACATGGCTGGTTCGACAAACGTTTCATGTATGAAGAATCTTTCCGTACACCGATGTTGGTTCGTTTTCCCGGCGGTGTTAAAGGCGACATCCCCGAAATGGTCCAGAATATCGACCATGCAGCGACTTTCCTTCAAGTGGCTGGCGTCCCTGTTCCCGAAGATATCCAGGGTGCTTCTTATTTGCCTTTGTTGAAAGGTGAAAAGCCGAAAGATTGGCGTACTTCTTTATATTATCATTTTTACGAGTATCCGGCGGAACACGCTGTAAAACGTCATTATGGTGTTCGTACCGACCGCTATAAATTAATCCATTTCTATAATGATATCGATGTGTGGGAACTTTATGATCTGCAAAACGATCCGATGGAAATGCATAATATCTATAATGAACCGGGCAATGAAGCCTTGATCGACAGTCTGAAAACCGAACTGAATAAATTGCAGGAACAGTACGACGATCCGATTGAAACGGAGTTGGCAACTGCGAAGAAATAAGATAGAAATAACAAAAAAGGCATTCATTTTTGAATGCCTTTTTTGTTATTTGTCATAAAGTTGTGGAGCATATCGGACTCGAACCGATCACCTTCAGACTGCCAGTCTGACGCTCTAGCCAGATGAGCTAATGCCCCGTGTGACTTATTTTCAAGTGCAAATATAGGGCTTTTCCTGATATAACCACTATCTTTGCCATAGAATTTTTACAAAAAATAAGATGATTGTTTATAACACAACGTTCCATATAGAAAAAGATATTCTGGATGAAAGCTTGGTTTATCTTAAAAAACAGTATATCCCGAAAGCTGTGGAGAGCGGATTTTTGCAGCGGCCGTGCCTGCGACGCGTGCTGCAGGCTGAGGAGGGAGAAGATATCAGTTTATCCGTCCAGTTTCATGTTAAGAATATCGATACGTTGAATTTCTGGTTACAGAATGAAGGAAATAACCTTCACCGCGCATTAGTTGCTCGTTTCGGTCATAAGATTGCCGGCTTTAGTACTTTACTGGAAGAGATAGATTGGGAAAAATGACGAAAGACCGTGTCATATTGGGCATTGATCCTGGGACGATTGTGATGGGTTATGGAGTGCTGACGATTGAAGGAAACAAACCCAAGCTGGAAGCTATGGGGATACTCCAATTGAATAAATACGAGGATCATTATTTGCGGCTCCGTAAGATTTTTGAGCGGGTCTTGGGACTTATCGATCAGTATCATCCGGATGAACTGGCCATTGAAGCTCCGTTTTTCGGGAAGAACGTACAGAGTATGTTGAAATTGGGGCGTGCACAGGGAGTCGCTATGGCTGCCGCACTCGAACGGGATATCCCGATATTTGAATATGCCCCGCTAAAGATCAAGATGTCCATTACCGGAAATGGGAATGCTGCAAAAGAACAAGTGGCCGGGATGCTACAGCGCTACCTGCATATTCCGGAAGCATCCATGTTGCCGCAATTGGATGCGACAGATGGATTGGCAGCTGCCGTTTGCCATTATTTCCAGACGAATAATCCGGTACAGGAAAAGAAATATACTGGATGGAAGGACTTTATTGCAAAGAATCCGGGCAAAGTCCGTTGAAACAAAAAAGGATGCCTGCAATTACAGGCATCCCCTTCTCATAGACACACTTCTCTATGTATGTTGAATACACAGTGATCTATACGATTCCTTGTGCCATCATAGCTTTGGCTACTTTCATGAAGCCTGCAATGTTCGCACCTTTCACATAGTTGATATATTGATCCTCTTTTCCGTGTTCGACACATTGTTGGTGGATAGCGCTCATGATCTGATGCAGTTTGTCATCGACTTCGGCAGCTGTCCACGAAATATGCATGGCATTCTGAGTCATTTCCAGACCGGAAGTAGCGACACCGCCGGCGTTGACAGCCTTACCCGGAGCAAAAAGTTGTTTGTGCTCGATAAACAGGTCGACAGCTTCAGCTGTACATCCCATGTTGGATACTTCGGCTACGCATGATGTCTTGTTCTCGATCAGCTTGCGTGCATCGTCTGCGTCCAGCTCGTTCTGAGTGGCACAAGGCAGTGCGATATCCACTTTTTGTTCCCAGGGTTTCTTGCCGGGATAGAAGGTCGAACCAGGGAATTCTTCGGCGTAAGGAGCTACAATATCATTACCTGAGTTACGCAGTTCCAGCATATAATCGATCTTTTCTCCGGAAATACCGTCCGGATCATAGATATAGCCGTCCGGACCGGAGATCGTGACGACTTTTGCACCCAGTTCGGTAGCCTTTGTGGCAGCTCCCCAAGCGACGTTTCCGAAACCGGAGATAGCAACAGTCTTACCTTTAATATCTATACCATGAGTTTCCAACATTTGGTGAACGAAGTAGAGGGCACCGAAACCGGTTGCTTCGGGACGGAGGATAGAGCCGCCGAATTCCATACCTTTACCAGTGAACGTACCGGTGTTTTCGCGAGCCAGTTTCTTATACATACCATACATATAACCGACTTCACGTCCTCCTACGCCGATGTCACCCGCCGGAACATCGCGGTCCGGTCCGAGGTTACGCCATAATTCGAGGATGAATGCCTGGCAGAAACGCATGATCTCCGCATCACTTTTTCCGCGAGGAGCAAAGTCGGATCCCCCTTTACCACCGCCCATCGGCAATGTTGTCAAAGCGTTTTTGAAAGTCTGTTCGAATCCTAAGAACTTCAGGATGGACAGGTTGACAGAAGGATGGAAGCGGATGCCGCCCTTGTACGGGCCGATCGCGTTGTTGAATTGCACACGATATCCCAAGTTGACTTGTATTTCCCCTTTGTCGTCTACCCAAGGCACACGGAAGGTGAAAATACGTTCCGGTTCAACCAATCGTTCGATGATTTTAGCTTTCTCGAATTCGGGATGCTGGTTGTACACTTCTTCAATTGAAAGAAGAACTTCTTTTACTGCTTGCAAATACTCCTTTTCGCCCGGATGTTTTGCTTCCAGTGCTGATAAGATTACTTCTGTCTTCATAGTATATAATTTCTTTTTAAGATAACATTCTGTTTGCAAATATAGGGAATAGACTGGGTTGACAAAATGTTTTGCTTACTTTTTGATAGTTCTTTTTATGTTTTTGAACAATGTTCTTTAAGTGAAAATCCGGATTCCTACGGATGGGATTTCGGTTCCCCTTTGTGCCAGGAAATGTGCGGTGCTGTTGGCACAGCCATTTCCTTGCTGTGAAACGTTTGTGCCATATAGGTGAAATGCTTGTACCATGCTAAGGAAACGTCTGTGCCATGCCGAGGGAACGGACGTGCCACTTGCTCAAATCTTGTCACATGCTTTCGGTTGATTGTTTTTTTCCTTACATTTGAGGCCGTTAATTCTATCGAATCATTATGAGCGGAATACCGGACTTTAAGAACCTTGTGTTTAAAGACACATCATTCGCCAATCTAATGAATAAGCGTATATATAATGTATTGCTTATCGCTACTAAATACGATGCCTTCATGCTGGAGGACGATGGGCGGGTGGACGAGCAGATATTCAACGAATATACGTCACTAAGCCTTCGTTACCCGCCTCGTTTCACACAGGTGACGACAGAGGAGGAGGCACTAGCTGAGTTGAAAGACCGTAACTTCGAACTGATCATCTGCATGCCGAATATGGATAACCGCGATATCTTTGCGGCGGCGACGGAGATCAAGATCCATTACCCCAATATACCGATCGTGGTCCTCACCCCATTCTCCAAGGAGGTATCCAAGCGGATTGCCAATGAAGATTTGAGTGCGATCGACTATGTGTTCAGCTGGTTGGGAAATGCGGAGCTGTTGCTCGCCATAATCAAGCTGATCGAGGACAAGATGAATGCGCCGGACGATACGGCCAGTGTCGGTGTGCAGATTATCTTGTTGGTGGAAGATTCCGTCCGTTTCTATTCTTCGGCTTTGCCGCATCTGTATAAATTTGTATTGGAACAGAGCCAGATGTTTGCTAAAGAGGCGTTGAACGACCATCAGCGTACACTTCGTATGCGTGGGCGTCCCAAGATCAAGTTGGCGCGTACCTATGAGGAGGCTGTCCGCATCTTCAACCAGTACCGCGATAATATGCTGGGGATCATCTCGGACATGAGCTTCATGCACGACGGAGTGAAAGATCCTTACGCCGGATACAAGTTCGGGCAGTATGTGCGGAAGACCGGCCTGATCATCCCTTTTGTCTTGGAATCGTCGGAGGCAAGCAACAAAGTGTATGCGAAAGAACTGGGAGCTTCCTTTATCGACAAAAATTCCAAGAGTTATCCGCAGGATCTGAGGAAGAAGATCATGCAGCGTTTTGGTTTCGGCGATTTCGTCATCCTGAATCCACAGACGAAGGAGGAGATCATGCGCATCAAGGACTTGAAGGATTTGCAAAAGAAGGTCTTTCAGATACCGGACGATTCGCTGGTTTATCATCTGAGTCGTAACCATTTTTCCCGCTTCTTCTATTCCCGTGCCATGTTTCCGCCGGCAGAGGTGTTGAAGCGTGTGGATGTGAGCGACTACAAGGATATGGATGAGGCGCGCAAGTTGATTTTCGACTTGATCGTGCAGTACCGTCGGATGAAGAATTCCGGTGTTGTTGCAGTCTATCAGAAGGAGCGCTTCGACGAATATAGTAACTTTGCCCGTATAGGCGACGGTTCGCTGGGAGGAAAGGGCAGGGGCCTGGCGTTTATTGGGGCGATGGTAAAGCGTTATCCCAAGTTGGAACACGATCACTTTGCTGTGACCATTCCGAAGACGGTCGTGATCTGTACAGACATCTTCGACGAATTTATGGAGACAAACGAACTGTATCCGGTCGCACTGAGTGATGTGGATGACGAAACGATCCTGAAATATTTCCTGCGTGCCAGCCTTCCCGCCCGTCTGATTGAAGATCTGATGGCGTTTTTCGATGTTGTCAAAAGTCCGATTGCCGTCCGTTCGTCTAGTCTTCTGGAAGATTCCCATTATCAACCGTTCGCTGGGATTTATTCTACTTACATGGTACCCAAGCTGGAAGATAAATATGATATGCTCCGTACGTTAAGCGACGCGATCAAAGCAGTCTACGCTTCTGTCTTTTATCGTGACAGCAAGGCATATATGACGGCGACATCGAACCTTATCGACCAGGAAAAGATGGCGATCGTTCTACAGGAAGTAGTAGGGAACCGGTATAATGACCGTTTCTATCCTACTATCTCTGGTGTCGCACGTTCGTTGAATTTCTACCCGATTGGAAATGAAAAGGCGGAGGACGGGATTGCCAATATTGCTTTGGGGCTTGGAAAATATATCGTAGACGGAGGACAGACTTTACGTTTCTCTCCTCGTCATCCGCACAATATTTTGCAGATGAGTACGATGGACTTTGCGCTCCGTGAGACTCAAACTCGTTTTTATGCACTTGACTTGAAGAATCTGGCAGATCAGTTTTCTGTGGATGATTCGTTTAATTTGCTTCGTCTAAATCTGAAAGACGCGGATGCGGACGGTTCTCTGAAGTTTATCGTTTCGACATACGATCCTTATGATCAGGTTATTCGTGACGGTTACTATCCTGGCGGGCGTAAGATATTGTCTTTTGTGAATGTTCTTCAACATGAGGTTTTTCCGTTGGCCGATACGCTCGATCAGATACTGCATGTCGGACAGGATGAGATGGGGCGGCCTATCGAGATTGAGTTTGCGGTAAATATAGATCCGCAGAATCTCGGTTTCGCTACATTCTATCTGTTGCAAGTCCGCCCGATCGTGGATAACAAGGAAGTAATGGAAGAAGACCTGACGCTTGTGGAACAAGAGGATACAATACTTACATCGACTAGCGTTTTGGGACATGGCATTGTGACGGATGTGCAGGATATTATATATGTAAAGACCGGTGCTTTCTGTTCCTCCAACAACCAGTCGATAGCCTATGATATCGAGAAGATGAACCGCCAGTTCACTGGAGAAGAAAAGAATTATGTTTTGGTTGGTCCTGGTCGTTGGGGGAGTAGTGACTCCTGGCTGGGCATTCCGGTGAAATGGCCTCATATCAGCAATGCACGTGTTATAGTGGAATGCGGGCTGGAAAATTATCGTGTCGATCCGAGCCAGGGAACGCATTTTTTCCAAAATCTGACTTCGTTTGGTGTCGGTTACTTTACGATCAACCCGTTTAAGGGTGATGGCTGGTTTGATGAGGGATATCTGAATTCCTTACCAGCGGTGGAGGAAACCGAATACCTTCGCCATGTCCGTTTCGATAAACCGGTCGTAATCAAGATGGACGGCAAGAAGAGTTTGGGAGTGGTGTTGAAACCAGAAAAGTAAAATGATAAATAAAGAGAACGTAAATGTGTTAAAACTCCTTTGTCATGATCTTTTAGGCACGGATTACACAGATAAATTTATTTTTTTCCATGTAATCCATGCCTAAGTTATATCTATTGTATTTCTACACACCTTCGTCTTGGTTTCAAAACATAGGTGTTTTGAAAACGGTCGGATTATGTTCTGATTTAGTCTTTCTTTTTGATGAAATCCGAAGGATAGTTTACCGTGTTGATCACCTCCCCGCCTTTTAGGCGAATCCAGGTTCTGAAATTGGTTGATCCTTCAGTCATCTCGATTACGCGGGCACCGTTGCTCAGGTTGTTGTATACCGTGTCGCCACCGGTGTAACGGCCGTAGGCAAGCAGGATGCCTTTCCAGAAAACAGCATAGTCGTCATCATGATCGTGTCCGACAAATACACCTAAGATATCCCCCATTTCCTTCATCGAGGCAAACATGCCGGAGTTCAGTTGCGGAGCGCAGGCTTTTTCTTTTCGGGTTCCGACCAGGATGGCCGTTTCATCTGATGCGGCCTGGTTGTATTCCGGCAGGGCGATGTGGAAGAATGCCAGCGAGGGAAGGGGAGTGCCGCCGTTTTGCTTTGTGTATTTCGCGCTGTTTTCGCGGTACCATCGGATCTGGTCGAACTTGATGTAATCATAGCCGCCTATTCCCTTGATCTGTGAATATGAGTGAGAGTCCATACAATACAGGATGGCTGCGTCTTTCTTTCCATCGGACGATTTCAAGGGAAGAATAAAGTTGGTCGCTCCTGTGACTCCTGCCACGGAATCGGTCAGGTTGTAAGGTATTGTCTGTATGATATCGAATAGCTGAGTACGGGTAAGTCCCTGTTCGTCATCGTGATTGCCGAATGTCACTCCGAAGGGTATTTGGCGGTTGGCCGCTAAGTTCAGGATTGTGCGCATCCCTTCCTCTGCCGGTTGACCGTAGATGACATCACCTGTGAATAGCACTAAGTCCGGTTTTTCCGCATCCAGCACTTCGTTGATGCGTTCGAGAGAAACGGCCGACTTGGGATTTCCGTGAATGTAATGTACGTCCGTGAACTGTACGATTTTGAACTTGCCGTCTTTATTGAATTTCAAGACGGGTTTCTGTGTGTAGCCTGGTTGTAGGCATCCGAGCACAAGTGAAAGGATAATAAGAAGTTGTTTCATCTTTAGATGGTTTTTGTTTATGAATGGTTTACTCGATCGTGATGTCGAATTGATCGTATGAGTCTGTTCTCCAAGCCTTTTCGGATGTCAGGGGGGAAAGTGCGAATAGGGGGGAGAATGTCTTTATCTTGATCGTCTTTCCATCCGGCATAAACTCCATGATGCGGAGCCAGCAGTCTCCCCCGTTGCCATGCCATTGACCGTCGGCGGTCTGGGCGTTGAACATCATTTGGGCTACGTTCTTGCCTGTGCTGTTTTTGTCGGTCCGGAAGCTGACATTGCCCTTGTAGTCTGCTATCTCGCATTCATGTCCGCATATCACCATGCAGATGTTGGAGGAAGGATAGACCAGTTTCTGCCAGATGGCTTCTCCGTAATTGGCGGGTGATATTTTGTAGCTTTCCTTGATGTGACGCTTGGCTTCCGGCGACATATAGGAGTGTGTCAGCAGGATCACTTTATGATTTTTGTATTTGGCTTTACCGGCAACTTTGGCCGCCCATTCGATCGCCTCGTCACGCGGAGCAAATTCGAGTGATATGACCAATAGTTTTCCCCATGTGTCTGTCTCGAACTCATAAGCTGCATTTTCAAGAGTCGGAATACCTTGATAGTTCAGGCCTGTCTCGACCAATGATTTTTTCCAGCAGCTATTCCGCTCGGAAGGGAAATAATCAGGAAGGTGACAGAGGCGGTTTTCTGCTTTCTCATATCCGTAATCGTGATTTCCGGTACAAATGACATAAGATATTTTGTCGTCGAGCCGTTCAAATGCCCTGGATGCAGCCTGCCATTGTTCTTCGCTTGTTTGATTTCCGTTTATGCCGTCCGGAATCCGTATCTCGTTCTGCTCAACCAAATCACCGGTACACAGAACTCCTTTGATATTCAAAGGTTCGATGCTGTTGGCAACCCAAGCTGTCTGTAGCTCGAATAGCGGTTGGTTAGCATCGAACTTGTTATAACTCTGTGGATCAGGTAGTAGGATCATGGAAAAGGAATGCTTGTCGGATAGTTGAGGCCGGACAGGGTAGATCTGGGCTGTGGAGGATAAGAGACTAATGCCAAGGATAATAATGGATAGATTAAGTTTTTTCTTCATATTTAGGAATGTTTAGCTTGTATCTTTCGTAGCAAAGGTATTGAATTATCATGATTGATTTTAATTCGGTACCTTTTAATTTAATGAACAATCGTTAAATGGCTGATAATCTAAAAACAATTATTGTATAGAACAAACTTTTTTGTGATTCCAGTTCATTAGAAAATTGGACAATAACCTCTGCCTTCCCGTATTTTCTATTTCGATTAAGATATCAGATCGTTTTAGTTTGATATATTGATACTGTTTTTTTCTGTTTTGCTGATAAACGGAAATATGATATAGGCAGAAAATGAAAGTATGTTGTTTGGGGAGAGATAGAAAGGGGAGAAACGCTTACATTTGAGAAAAGCTTAACCCCTTGAGAATTGCTTGTGGCAAAAAAGATTGGTGGAGGTTCTGGATATTTGAAAAGAAATTCAGAGCTTTATGGGCATGAGGACGGTCGTCATAGGAACAGAGACTGTCCTCGTTGCTGTGAGGAGCCGAGATCTTTATATATGAAGACGGTCGTCGGGCCAATGAAAACCGTCTTTGTTGGAAAAAACTGTGCACCTCGCGGCAGGAAGTTCTTTTAGAAAGGTAAAAAGCCGGATTGCGAAGCGATTTACGAAAGAAGCATATCTTTGTTAAATAAACGATATTATACAATAAGTGTTTTCATCCATTTTTCGGCCACCTGCAATGTTTCTGGTTTGCCGACATCTATCAGATGAAGGTTTTCGTCAGCGTAGGCGTGGATGTTGGTCTTGGCGCAGATGGAGAGGTAGAAGTTGATGATCGAAAACTTACCGGTCCATTCTTCCATCCAGTCGAATATTTTAGGAGACAGTACATGTATCCCGCTGAAGGCATATTCGTTATATTGGTTCGGATCGAAATCGGGGTAGAACGATTTTACTTCGCCCGTCTCACGGTTGCGCCAGCCGCATAGTTTATTTTCCTTATTGAAAAGCAGATAGCGGGAAGTGTTGCGTTTGCTGACTAATAATGTAGCCAACGGATTTGTTTCTGCATGATGATTGTAAAGCGCACGGAGGTCGATGTCGGACAGGATGTCGACATTGTGTATCAGAAACGGCTCATTGCCTTGTAAAAAGGCGGCGGCGTGTTTGATTCCCCCACCGGTATCGAGCAGATAATCCCGCTCGTCGGAGATATGGATCTGAATACCGAAATTATTATTGGCTGCCAGAAAGTTGATGATCTGGTCTCCCAAATGATGAATGTTGATGGCTATCTGGTGAAAGCCGGCATCTTTCAATTTGAGGATTACATGTTCGAGCATAGGTTTCCCATTGATAGGAAGTAATGCTTTTGGAGTACTGTCGGTCAGCGGTTTGAGGCGTGTTCCCAAACCGGCAGCGAAAATCATTGCTTTCATAATATTGCGTTAAAGAGTTGTTCAATGTTTTGTTCCCTGTGTACGAGGTCTACCCGGACACCGAACTTAGAATGAATATGTTCCGCCATATGCTGGGCAGAGTAGACCGAACGATGCTGGCCCCCCGTGCAGCCGAAACAGATCATCAGATTGGTGAATCCTCGGTCCATGTAACGTTTGACAGAAGCATCCACAATTTCATAAGCATGATCCAGGAAACGAGTGATCTCTCCGTCTTCTTCGAGGAAACGGATCACCGGTTCGTCCAATCCGGTAAAATGATTGTAACGTTCGTATTTACCAGGGTTATTGATGGCGCGGCAGTCAAAGACAAATCCACCGCCATTGCCACTCGGATCGTTGGGAATTCCTTTTTTATAGGCAAAACTGACGATCTTGACTTTGAGCGTATGCTTCTGGATGTCATCATAGAACTGAGACAGGTTTGTCAGCTCCCGTAGTACGGTACATAAATAGGGGTACTCCGGATAATCTTCTTTCAAAAGTTGCCGGAGGTTGTCGATAGCGAAGGGGACACTTTGGATAAAATGCGGTTTCTTTTCGAAATATCCCCGGAAACCGTAGGCTCCCAAGACCTGTAAAGTCCTGAAAAGAACAAAATGGCGTAATTGCCGGAAGAAATGCTTTTCGTCTATGTCCATATGCCCGCGTAGTGCTTGCAGATAGTCGGCTATCAATTCCTGTCTCAACTCAGCGGGATATTTGGCTTTCGCCTGCCAGAGGAAAGAGGCGACATCATAGTAGATCGGGCCTTTGCGTCCTCCTTGGAAATCAATGAACCAGGGTTCGCCATTTTTTACCATCACGTTGCGCGACTGGAAATCCCGGTACATGAATGTCGGTGTATAGTCTTGCAGAAGGACATCGCTCATTTTCTGGAAATCATCTTCCAAAAGGTTTTCCTGGAATTCCATTCCGGTAGCTTTCAAGAAACAGTATTTGAAATAGTTCAGGTCCCAAAGGATCGAACGCCTATTGAATTCGGGTAGAGGATAGCATTGGCTGAAGTCGAACCCCTCCGCACCTTTAAACTGCAGAGTCGGCAGAAGTGTGATCGTCTTGTGTAGCAAAGACTTTTCCGTCTCGTCGAAGAAACAACTTTTCCGTCCTTTCTCAATTGCTTGAAAGAGCAAGGTGTCGCCCAGGTCTTCCTGAAGATAGAACGATTTATCAACCGACCAGCAATAAACTCGGGGAACGGGCAATCCCTTTTCCCGGAAATGCGCGGCCATATAAATAAAGGCATTGTTTTCCTCTATGGAAGTTCCGCTAACTCCGATCAGGGAAACGGGACCTGACAATCTGAAATACCGGCGGTTAGAGCCGGAAGAGGATAGTTCGGTTATATCAGTTGCCGGTGAACCGGTATGTGTCTGGTAAAGTTGTTTTAATTCTTCAGTAATCATGTTTTTCTATTTTCGGCACTAAAGTAGCAAACAATTGACAATTGGCAATTGAGAATTGACAATTTTGTTGGGAAATAAGAGAGGCGGACGTACCGTTTTACCGGAACGCCCGCCTTCTTTATGACCATTAATCTCTAATTGTCTCTCTTTTTAATTGCCAATTGATTAAAGAATGCCTTGTGCCATCATCGCTTTGGCTACCTTCATGAAGCCCGCAACGTTTGCACCTTTCACGTAGTTTGTGTAGCCGTCGGCTTGTTTGCCGTATTTTACGCATTGTTCGTGGATATTCTGCATGATGCTTTTCAGTTTGGCATCAACCTCTTCACTGCTCCAGCTCAGTTTCTGAGCGTTCTGCGTCATTTCCAGACCGGAAACAGATACACCGCCGGC
>ENA-OPFG01000519-OPFG01000519.1-human-gut-metagenome-genome-assembly--contig:-NODE-519-length-24665-cov-3.704754_pt1 | contig 24665 bp, 26 predicted proteins | sample MGYA00241304_ERZ501542 | MGnify/ENA primary metagenome ERZ501542 (study PRJEB25962, sample SAMEA2042427) | human gut metagenome | biome: human gut; feature: human-associated habitat; material: faeces...
CCATGAGGGCATCGATATGTCGAAGAGCAGTGTCTAAATCATTCTTTGTGACCATCTCGTCGGAGGCGGAGATGTTTACTATTATATCCGCGCCGCTGAGCGCAAGGACGGTTCCGGGCGACACAGGCACCCACATATCCTCGCACAGCTCAATTCCGACCGCCGCGCCGTTGTCCGCGCAGAAGAGCATATTGCCGAACGGCACCTCCTGCCCGCAGAGGGTGACGGTATCGCACGGCGTATCAAGCCCCGAGACGAAGTGGCGCTTTTCATAGAACTCGTTGTAATTCGGCAGATAGCTCTTCGGGACAACGCCCACGAGTCTGCCGTTCTGGAATGCGGCGGCGCAATTGAAGAGCCTGCCGCGCACGCGCACCGGGAGTCCGACTATCACGAGCGCGCCGATATCGGCACATTCAAGAACGAGTCTGCCGAGCGCGGCCTCCGCGCTTTCGATGAGCCTGTCCTGCGAGAAGAGGTCGGAGCAGGTATAGCCTGTTATGCATAGTTCCGGCAGGGCGATTATCTGCGCGTCGGACGAAGCCGCCCCTTTTATCAGCGGCAGCATATTATCAACATTTTTATCAGCCGCGCCGACCGTCACCCTCGGGCAGACCGCCGCGGTCTTGACAAATCCGAAATCTTTCAAGATATCACGTTCCCTTTCGCGAATCTTATTATACAGATTATAGTATATACTAATCCGCGCTTTAAATCAATCCTTTTCATTTTTCGGAGGTGATCTCACGGACTCGTTTTGTTCGCTCGTTTCTTCGATAAATTCGGCGGTCTGGGGAGTCCCGCTGCTCGTCGCTTTCACGGGCACGGGACTTCTGCTGAGCGTGCGGTCGGGATTTTTCCAGATAACGCACGTCGGCACATGGATGAAAACGACGCTCGGCAGTATATTCAGCAAAAAGAGCCGGGAATCCGGCAAAGGCTCGATATCGCAGACGCAGGCGCTCTCCGCCGCACTCGCCGCATGCATGGGCACGGGCAACATAGTCGGCGTGATAGCCTCAGGCGGCGCGGGCGCGGTTTTCTGGATGGTGATAAGCGCGATAATCGGCATGATGAGCGCGTGCTGTGAAAACATACTCGGCATAAAATACAGATACCGCGACGAAAACGGCGAATGGATGGGCGGCGCGTTCGTCTATATGGAGCGCGGACTGGGATTCAGGCACATGTCAAAAATTTTCTGCGTTCTGTTGGTCATAGCCTCGCTTGGCATCGGCAATATGACCCAGGCGAACGCCGCCGCGCTCTCGCTCTCCGGCTCGTTTGGGCTCAGTCCCGCGATAACGGGACTGATTCTCGCCGCAGGCGTGTTCGCGATAACCTGCGGCGGGCTCAAAAGAATCGCATCGGCGGCGGAGAAGATAATTCCCGCCATGACGGCGATATTCATTCTCGCGAGCTTCGCTGTCATAATAAAGAACTTCCGCGCCGTGCCGTCGGCGTTTTCGCGCATAATATCCGAGGCTTTTTCGCTTCGCGCGGCGGCGGGAGGAGCGGCGGGCTACGGGATAAAAAAAGCCCTGCGCTACGGGGTGGCGCGCGGAGTTTTTTCAAACGAAGCGGGGCTCGGCAGCAACGCGATAATCCACGCGGCGGCCGAGACGGATTCACCCGCCGAGCAGGGCTGCTGGGGCATACTTGAGGTTTTTCTCGACACAGTCGTCATGTGCACCGTGACTGCAATAACTCTCTTGGTCTCCGGCGCGCCGACGGACGGCGACGGCTCACTCGCCTGCGCCGCGGCATTCGGCAGCGTATTCGGAAAAGCCGGTAGCATTTTCGTCTGCGTGAGCATCTGCGTTTTTGCCTTTGCAACGCTCATCGGCTGGTCATATTACGGGCGGCGCGGGCTTGAATATCTGCTGGGCGCCAAGAGCGCGAAAATATACAACATAATTTACGCCGCAGCGGTATTCGTCGGATGCGTCGCCGACCTCGAGCTCGTATGGGAGCTCTCAGACCTCGCGAACGCGCTCATGGCGGTGCCGAACCTCATCTCGCTCTGCCTGCTCAGCGGCGAAGCGACAAAAGAGCTGAAAAAGACATATCATAATTGATATATAGGTGTTGATTTATTGATATAACCATGTATAATATAAGAAGTATAAATATGCTGTATTGTGGGGATTTGTGCGGAAGAGGCAAAAAATCAATCGGTTCTGTACCGCAATCCCTCAGTCTCGGCTTACGCCGAGCCAGCTCCCTTTACACAAGGGAGCCATAATAAAATTCCACAGTGTTATAAAATTTATTTTCAAAAGTTGGCTATGATAAGCCTTTCCCACCGCTTGCGCGGCAACGGTGCATCGAATACGAACTGCGAGTCAATAAACTTGTGCTAAATCGCGGGCGATATCCGCTCCATACCGCATACATTTCACTTATTACTTCAAACGAAGCCAGCAAAAATATTCGGAGTCGAATTATGCCGGGATTTTTATGTGATCTGCATATCCACTCGTGTCTGTCGCCCTGCGGCGACGAGGAGATGACTCCCTATAACCTTGTCAACATGGCAAAGGTCATGGGGCTGGATATCCTTGCGCTGACCGACCACAACTCTTCGCTCAACTGCCCCGCTGCGGCGCGTGCGGCTGAGGAGGCGGGAATAGCTTTCGTGCCCGGCATGGAGCTGACAACTTCAGAGGAAGTCCACGTCGTGTGCCTGTTTCCTGATGTCGATTCCGCACTCGCGTTTTCGGGCTACGTTGCCGAGCGCCTGCCGAAGATTAAAAATCGGCTCGATATTTTCGGCGAACAGCTGATAATGGACGACAGGGACGGTATTCTCGGGCGCGAGGAGAATCTGCTGAGCACGGCGAGTTTTATTTCAATCGACGAGGTTTTTCCGCTCGTCTCCGGCTTCGGCGGGGTCTGCTATCCCGCTCATGTTGACCGCCCGTCGTTCAGCGTGGTCGCAAACCTCGGCTCGTTCGACGAAAGCTGGGGATTCGCAAACGCCGAGATGTCCGCTTTCGCTCAGGCGGACAGGCTCATTGAAGAGCATCCGCTGCTCCGAAAAATGAGGCTTCTGCGCGCGTCCGACGCGCACTGCCTCGAAAATGTCGGCTTGGCGAGCACCGAGCTTGAGCTCCCCTGCGCATCGCCGCAGGCGGTCATTGATCTGTTGAAAGGTAATTACTACCTGCAGGGTATGTAATTGGTATATAGTTTATCGATATTTTTTTCCTTAAACTGTAGCAATTTTCAGACCCGCATGATATAATTACTCTTAATGTGAAAAGGAACCCCCTTTTTGCCTATCTGTTATTTTTCTCAAACCTAAGGAGGGAAAGGCTACAAATGCTCAAAAAAATCAGTAAGATACCTTTTTCCGGCACCCCGGAACAGGAAGAGAAGCTCAATGCCGTTATCGCAGAATGCAACGGCGACAAGAGCCTGCTGATGCACGTCATGCAGGAGGCTCAGCTCATCTACGGTTATCTTCCGTTCGAGGTACAGGCTATGATAGCCGAGGGAATGGATGTTCCGCTCGAGAAGGTATACGGCGTATCGACTTTCTACGCCCAGTTCGCTCTGAGCCCCAAGGGCAGATACAACATCTCCGTATGTCTCGGAACCGCCTGCTATGTCAAAGGCTCGCAGGCTATCCTCGACAAGATAAGCGAGAGACTCGGCATCGGCCCCGGCGAGTGCAGTGACGACGCGTGCTTCTCCATCGAAGCCTGCCGCTGCATCGGCGCGTGCGGACTCGCCCCCGTCATGACGATCAACGACGATGTCTACGGCAGACTCACCCCCGATCAGATAGACGGCATTCTCGACAAATACCTGGACGCTTAACGCCATGCGCGAGCTGTCACTCAACATTCTCGATATAGCCCAGAACTCCATATCAGCCGGGGCGTCGCTGATAACAATAGATGTCAGCGAAAGCAGAGAGGCGCATCTTCTCACGCTCACGGTTTCCGACAACGGCTGCGGCATGGACGAAGAACAGCTTCAAAATGTCTGCGATCCGTTTTTCACCACGCGCACAACGCGCAAGGTCGGCATGGGCATACCGCTGTTCCGCCTCGCGGCAGAGCAGACCGGCGGCAGTTTTGAGATAACCTCAAAAAAGGGCGTCGGCACCTCCACAAAAGCCGTATTTCATTCGGACAGTATAGACTTCACTCCCCTCGGGGACATGACCTCGACGGTAACGGTGCTCATATCAATGAACACCGACAGGGATTTTATCTACCGCCGCTCGGCCGACGAAAAAGAATTCGTGCTCGACACGCGGGAAATTAAAAATATCCTCGACGGCGTGCCGCTCGACAATCCGGATGTTGTGCAGTGGATGAAAGAATATATCGACGAGAACACAGCGCTACTTTAAAAAACATATGACGGCGCCCGGCGCCGGGAAAGGAATAACCATGAAATCACTTGCTGAACTTAACGCAATAAGAGATAAGGCAAAGGCCAATATGAATATCCGCGAAGACAACGAATACACAACCCGCGTGCTCGTCGGCATGGCTACCTGCGGCATCGCGGCAGGCGCAAAGCCCGTGCTCACCGCACTCGTTGACGAGATTGCACGCCGCAATCTCAGCCATGTCACCGTCTCGCAGACCGGCTGCATCGGCATGTGCCAGTATGAGCCGATAGTCGAGGTTCTCGAACCCGGCAAAGAAAAGGTCACCTATGTCAAGGTAACGCCCGAAATGGTCGCGCGCATCGTCAGCGATCATCTCGTCAACGGCAACCCCGTCGGCGAATTCACGGTCGGCGCTATCGCCAAATAACAAGGAGGAAAATCAATGTATCGTTCACACGTTCTTGTCTGCGGCGGTACCGGCTGTACTTCTTCTCACAGTGCAGAAATAATTGCCGAGTTTGAAAAGGAGATCGCCGAAAAAGGTCTCGCAGACGAAATCAAGGTCATCAGGACAGGCTGCTTCGGTCTGTGCGCCCTGGGTCCGATAGTCGTTGTTTATCCCGAAGGCGCGTTCTACAGCCAGATAAAGGTCGAGGACGTTCCGGAGATAGTTGACGAGCACCTCATCAAGGGCAGAATAGTCAAGCATCTGCTCTACGATGATACCGTCGCCGACGACACCGTCAAGAGCCTCAACGAGACTCAGTTCTATAAAAAGCAGAAGAGAGTTGCGCTGCGCAACTGCGGCGTTATCGACCCCGAGAATATCAATGAATACATAGCCATGGACGGCTATCAGGCTCTTGCGAAGTGTCTGACCGAATACACCCCGGACGAGGTCATCCAGATAGTCAAGGATTCCGGTCTGCGCGGCAGAGGCGGCGGCGGATTCCCGACGGGTCTGAAATGGAGCTTCACCCGCAAAAATCAGGCGGATCAGAAATATGTCGTCTGCAACGCCGACGAGGGCGACCCGGGCGCATTCATGGATCGCTCCGTGCTCGAGGGCGACCCGCACTGCATCGTTGAAGCTATGGCGATATGCGGTTACGCCACCGGCGCGACCGAGGGCTATATCTATGTCCGCGCGGAGTATCCGATAGCGGTCAAGAGACTTCAGATAGCAATAGACGAAGCGCGCGAGCTCGGACTGCTCGGCAAGAACATCTTCGACAGCGGCTTCGACTTCGACCTTCATATAAGACTCGGTGCAGGCGCATTCGTCTGCGGCGAGGAGACCGCGCTCATGACCTCCATCGAGGGCAACCGCGGCGAGCCCCGTCCGAGACCTCCGTTCCCGGCGGAAAAGGGTCTTTTCGGAAAGCCCACTACCGAGAACAACGTCGAAACATTTGCAAACATCCCGCAGATAATCCTGCACGGCGCGGAGAGCTTTGCCTCCATGGGCACCGAGCGCTCCAAGGGCACCAAGGTCTTTGCACTCGGCGGCAACATCAAGCACACCGGCCTCGTTGAGATCCCCATGGGCACGACCCTGCGCGAAATTGTCGAGGACATCGGCGGCGGCATCCCCAACGGCAGAAAGTTCAAGGCGGCACAGACCGGCGGACCCTCCGGCGGATGCATCCCCGCGAGCCTCATGGACACCGAGATAGACTACGACAACCTCACCGCCATCGGCTGCATGATGGGTTCGGGCGGACTTATCGTCATGGACGACAGCAACTGCATGGTCGATATAGCCAAGTTCTTCCTTGACTTCACCGTTGATGAGTCCTGCGGAAAATGCTCCCCCTGCCGTATCGGCACGAGAAGAATGCAGGAGATACTCGAAAAGATCATCGCCGGCAAGGCTACGCTCGAGGATCTGGACAAGCTCGAAGAGCTCGCCCATTACATCAAAGAAAACTCCCTCTGCGGACTCGGTCAGACGGCTCCCAACCCCGTCCTTGCGACCCTCAAGTTCTTCCGCGATGAGTATATAGCGCATATAGTCGACAAGAAGTGTCCCGCAGGCGTATGTAAGGCGCTGCTGAGCTTCAAAATTGACAAGGATCTGTGCATCGGCTGCGGTCTCTGCGCCAGAAACTGCCCCGTCTCGGCTATCGGCAAGACCGACTATGTCGCAGAGGGTCACAAGCTGCCGTCGTACACTATCGACACGGCGAAGTGCATCAAGTGCGGCGTCTGCATGGAAAACTGCAAGCGCGCCAAGGCAATCAGCAAAGGTTAAGGAAGGAGGGTCAACACAGCATGGAAATGGTAAACATAAAGATAAACAACATGCCCCTGAGCGTACCCAAGGGCATATCCATACTTGAGGCGGCGCGTATGGCCGGCATTGAGATCCCGACCCTCTGCTACCTCAAGAAGATAAACGAAATCGGCGCATGCCGCATCTGCATGGTCGAGGTCAAGGGCGCGCGTTCGCTCGTGACCGCCTGCGTGTACCCCGTTAACGAGGGTATGGAGATATTCACAAACACCGAGCGCGTCCGCAAGAGCCGCAAGATGACCCTTGAGCTCATTCTTTCGACGCATGACAGAAAGTGTCTCTCGTGCGTCCGCAGCGGAACCTGCGAGCTCCAGCAGCTCTGCAAGGAGTTCGGCGTTGACGACGAGGGTCGCTTCGACGGCGCAAATCCCGTCCACGAATACGACGATTCCGCCATACATATGATAAGAGACAACGGAAAGTGCATTCTCTGCCGCCGCTGCGTCGCAGCATGTCAGGCTCAGCACATCTCCGTTATCGGCGCAAACGCCCGCGGATTTGACACCCACATCGGCTCGGCGTTTGAGAGACCGCTCGATTCCGTGGCGTGCGTCTCCTGCGGTCAGTGCATCGTCAACTGCCCGACCGGCGCTATCTATGAAAAGGATGACACCGCAAAGGTTCTCGAGGCTATCAACGATCCCGAGAAGTTCGTCGTTGTTCACACCGCGCCTTCTATCCGCGTCACCCTCGGCGAGTGCTTCGGAATGCACATCGGCACCAATGTTCAGGGCAAGATGGTCGCGGCGCTCAGACGCCTCGGCTTCGACAAGGTCTTTGACACCGATTTCGGCGCAGACCTCACGATTGTCGAAGAGGCAAACGAGTTCCTCGGCAGAGTCCAGAACGGCGGCGTGCTCCCGATGATAACCTCCTGCTCGCCCGGATGGATAAAATACTGCGAGCATTACTATCCCGATATGCTCGATCACCTCTCGACCTGCAAATCGCCCCAGCAGATGTCCGGCGCGATAATCAAGACCTGGTATGCCGAGAAGATGGGCATCGACCCGAAGGATATCGTCGTTGTCGGCATCATGCCCTGCACGGCGAAGAAGTTCGAGACAAAGCGCGACGATCAGGCGGCGTCCGGCTATCCGGATGTTGACTATTCGCTGACCACTAGAGAGCTCGGCAGAATGATCGAGAGCGCGGGAATATACTTCAAGCACCTGCCCGACGAAGAGTTCGACAATCCTCTGGGCGACTCCACCGGCGCGGCCGTTATCTTCGGCGCAACCGGCGGCGTTATGGAAGCGGCGCTGAGAACCGCCGTTGAGAAGCTCTCCGGCGAGGAGCTCAAGAGCCTCGACTTCACCGAGGTTCGCGGCACCGACGGAATAAAGGAAGCTTCCTACACCGTCAACGGCATGGAAGTCAAGGTCTGCGTAGTCAGCGGACTTGCAAACGCCAACACGATTATGGAGAAGGTCAAGAACGGCACTGCCGACTATCACTTCATCGAGATCATGGGCTGCCCCGGCGGCTGCATCGGCGGTGCCGGCACCATTGCCGACCCGGCCAGCTACGCCCCCGCGGTGTACAGCTCCATGCTTTCCCTGCTGCCGCCGGTGGTGGCCATTGTGCTGGCCCTGAACACCAAGGAGGTCTACACCTCCCTGCTGGTGGGCATTGCCACCGGCGCGCTGCTCTTTGCCAACGGCAACCTGGAGCTGGCGGTCACCACCCTGTTCTTCAACGAGGACGGCGGCATGGTCGCCAAGCTCTCTGACAGCCACAAGGCGCACGAAGTGCTCCACACCTCGTATGTCGCGAGACCGAAATACAAATAAGCGGCGAATGCCGGACAGCAAAAGAGCCTTTCCGTTTTGGAAAGGCTCTTTTAAATCATATATTTTCTATCTCGTCAAAAAATTTCTTTCGTGATTCGTCTGTCTTTGTAATAGAACTCGCGGTCGTGCTCGTTTATCTCCCTCGCGGCGCGGCAGGGATTGACGTAAGCCACGAGATTCGCCGGAATATCTTTCGTTACGACACTGCCCGCGCCGATAACGCTGTTATCCCCTATCGTCACGCCGGGCATTATCAGAGCCCCCCGCGCCTATCCAGCAGTTTTCGCCGACCTCGGCGAACATCTCTTTCATCAGCGCCTGCCGTCTCTTCTGCTCAGTCGGGCGCGTGGAATTGAACTCGTAGAGCAGATCGAGCTTTTTAAGCTGCTCGTCGAATATCGACTCCTCGTTCGGATAATAGAGCTCGCCAGTGTGCATTCTTTCATTCCCATGGTCTTTCTCCTTTTCTGTTTTTCTCCGCTTTGATTATACTTTATGCGCCCGCTTTTTCAGCCTTTTTTGAGCAAATGCGCGCATGTTCTGCGACATTCGGGCTTTTTTGTTGACTTTGTGTGCTTCAAATATTATACTTTATAATAGACTTATATAGGAGATTTTTGTTTTAAGTCGGAAGGTGAAGAGAAAATGGATAAATTTATGCCAAAGACCATCGAACAGCTCAACGCCGAATTTGAGGCGCGCATGGAAAAGGCCAAGCAGGATGAGCTGAACGCGGCGGCGGAAAAGGCGGCGGCAGAGATAAAAGCCGCCGAAGAAGCACGAAAAGCCGAGGAAGCCCGCGCAGTAGCCGAAGCAAAGGCAGCAGCTGAAGCAAGAGCAGCAGCCGAAGCAAAAGCGGCTGAGGAAGCGAGACGCGTTGAAGAGCGCAGCTATGACAGCGCGATAGACAACTCGGTTATCTCCGCAAACGAGCTCGAACCGGTAGAGGACGACTTTGAAGAGACTTATTCCGGCGAGGAAGAGGTTTCTGTCGAAGAGTCAGAGCCCGAAGTTAAAGAAGTGCCTGTTGAAAAGCAGAAGAATGAATACGGCGAACCCGATCCCCACGGATATTTCGGCGCGCCGATAGACAAGAGCAGACCGCGCAAGACCCTCTCCGAGGAGACAGCTTCCAAGGTCGAGCCGAAGTTCGACTTCGAGCGCACCTCGGACTATTCGGGTGCAATGCTCCAGAGCGGATTCAAGCCGCAGAAAGATAAATTCAAGGGCGCGAGGATATTCACGACTGTTCTCATCGTCATAATAGCCGTTGTGTCGCTCGTCACCGCGCTTCTCTGCGTTGCAGCGGCGCACCCCGACAAATTCCTGCTCGACCGCGGACTCGCCGTGTGCAGCGAAAATGTCGCAGGCTCGAATATAAAGAGCGGCTCGCTGTGCCTCACACGCAGGGCATCCGCCGCATCCGCAGACGAAGTTGCGCTGTATAAGCTCGGCGGTAAATATGCATTCGCGTTCGGCTCGTCTGTGCCTGAAGGTGCTTCAATAGTCGCGCTCGCCACGCACTGCGTGCCGTTTATCGGCAAGTTCATCTCGAGCGTTACGAACATGTGGATAGTCTACGCCTGCTCGGCTCTCGCGGCGATACTCATCATCCTGATAATCAGGCTCGCGGCGTTCAGCGCGCCGGATGAGAGCGTTACCGACGGAGTTAAGAGCAAGAAGAGCCGCAAATAAAAAATCGCGGAGGGATATCAGTGGAACAAATTACCTCTCTTTCGGAGCATGTTTCCGACAACCGTATCATAGCCGACGCGCAGAAAAGCTCAATGGACGGTTCAAAAATAATATTCAACGGTTCCGGCAATATTCTTGTTGTTGAAGACGGCGTCAAGCTCAGCTCTTCCACCGTTCTCTTCAACGGCAGCAATGCGGTATGCTATTTAGGCGCAAATAAAAATCCTTATTATGTCAATTTGACCGTAAACAACAACAGCTGCATATTTTTCGGGCGCGGCAACTATATCAACGGCAAAATGACGCTCATAACGTCCGAACAGCAAAACATAATTATCGGGGACGACGGGCTGTTTTCCTTCGGTATTTTTATCCGCACGGCAGACCCTCACCTTCTGTATGACTGCGGCAGCGGCAAGCGCATAAATCCGAGCAAATCCGTCTTTATCGGCGACCACGTTTGGATAGGGCAGAACGTGCTGATTCTGAAAGGCACGGCAGTCGGTTCGGGCTCCGTTATCGGCGGCGCGGCTCTGCTTTCGGGCAAGTCCGTCCCTTCGAACACCGTCTGCGGCGGCAACCCCGCAAAAATAATACGCCGCGGCGTATTTTTCTCCAAGGAGTGCGTCCACACATGGACAGACGCGCAGACAGAAAAATATAATACTATGAAAACAGACCGCTACACCTACCGCAGGGATTCGGACACCGTGTCTCCTCAGGAGATAGATTCGGCGCTCAAGGCCTGCAGGAATTCCGACGAGCGCCTTGCCGCCGTCAAAAAATATCTCGTCGACAATTCGGGCAAAAACCGATTTTTTATCCCGGATACAGAGAACGGCAAGCCGGAAAAGCGCGGATTTTTCAGAAGATAAAAATACAAAGCCGCAAAAGCTGCGGCTTTTTTATTCGGGAGAAAACAATGTCTATAGAAAGAGTCAGAGAATATTTCAGAAAGCTCGGAATCGAGGACCGAGTGATGGAGATAGACGAGTCGAGCGCGACCGTTGCCCTCGCGGCAAAAGCTCTCGGCTGCGAAGAGGGCAGGATAGCAAAGACTATATCATTTTCGCTCGACGGCGCGCCGATACTCATAGTCGCGGCGGGCGACATGAAGATAGACAACGCAAAATACAAGGCCCGCTTCGGTAAAAAAGCGAAGATGCTCTCGCACGAAGAAGCGGCAGAGCTCGTCGGTCACGCGGTCGGCGGGGTATGCCCGTTCGCGGTGAACGAGGGAGTAAAGATATATCTGGACGAGTCACTCAAGAGATTCAATACGGTATACCCCGCCTGCGGCAGCAGCAACAGCATGATAGAGCTGACTCCCGCCGAGCTTGAGGAATACTCCAAGCCCGAAAGCTGGGTCGATGTCTGCAAGCCGATGGCATAAAAACCGGGGCGGCGAAGAAAAATTTTTCCAAACCGCCTCCGAACACTTGACAAACCGCAAAAAAAATCTTATAATCACATAGCAAACCAATGGGGGCGTAGCTCAGCTGGGAGAGCGTACGGTTCGCATCCGTAAGGTCGAGAGTTCGATCCTCTTCGTCTCCACCAAAACAATATAATCCGAACCTTGTACCGATTGGTCATGGGTTCGGATTTATTGTTTTTATAGAAGAAGTTGAAGACTGGTAATAAAGAAACCGGGAGGACTGCCGATCAGGGCAATCCTCCCGGTTTCTTTATGTAGATGCACTGTCTGAAATCTCCTTCTTTGCTTTCCATTCGGCAAATGCCTTTTTGCCACCTTCGCTTTCGTAGTACTTCTGAATTACCGGAAGCAGACTCCGTGCCAGCGATTCAAAGACGTATTCCGGAATTTCGGCTGCATCCATGCTGTTTTGAATATTCGCTTTTTTTGCGTTCACATAGTACCTCCTTTATCGCTTCTGTAGAACATTTAGGCGCATTTGGGGACGATCATAAGAAAAGATATTCCCCTGTGTTTTCGCGCCGATTGTGGGGCGAAAAATGCCACGTTTTCGACCTTTATCCGGACAATATTGAGCTGCCTTTCTTCGGCTGAATCAGCTTCGCATTAGAGGGATAATTCAGCGTAATCAATGCGGGTTTTCCAAGCCCCTGTTTCTTTCGGCAGATCAAACCGCTGAACTCAAGCTCATGAAATATCCGCGTCGCACATTGTCGGCTGCGGTGCAGCTTCTTCTGCGCCTGTTCCACGGTGAAGTAAATTCGGATGGTGCCGTCAGTTTCAAGAAAACCGTTGACTTTTGAAATGCTCGCCCGATCCAGCATCAGGGCATACAGCACTTTTGCATCGTTGGACAGCCCGGCAAGACTATCCTCCATCAAAAACCGTGGAAACGGTATGTAGGATGCCGACAAGCTCTCGCTTGTAAACTTCAAAAACTTCTGTGACATAATCCTCCTATCCCATCCATCAAAACCAGTATTGATAGGATTGATGGATGACTATATTGAGCGTTGATTTATTTCTTATTGATTAGGGTATGAATTTCATCCCCTGTGACAGTTTGGAAATCCATGCTCCAAAAATCCGGTTGCAGTACGCTCCGGAGCGTCAGCTTGTCCACCATCTGAAAAACCGGTGACGGAAAACCCACACATGGAAAATCCCGTTGTGGTCAAAGCTCGTCCCTCTGCCGCACTTTCAGCAGCTCCCATACGTCAGCCATTCGCGCTTTCAGCTCGGCAATGTCAGCATCGTAGAAATGCCCGGTGCTGTTGATGCGGCGGCAGATCTGGTTGATATTTGAGGCGGCACGGCTGACGGCGGCAGCTAACTTTTTCTGCTCGGTGTAATCGACCTTGATGATGTACCCGTCAATCAGCATTTTTCGGGCATACGCGCCGAAGTTGCGGGTGCCAAGCTGGTTCATCTTGTGGCGAACCACGCTCAATTCCTGCTCGTTCAGGCAGATTTCCTTGCGGATGGGTCGCGTGCGGTCTGGCATATTGAAACACTCCTTTCACAATACAACGGACATTTTTCTCAAAAACTTGGTAGTGACGAAAAGAAAATTTTGAAGACGAGGGCATTGGCGATTCGTTGCCCCTCACTTTACAACGGACATTTTTAAGTCAAAACGCAGGTATCGAAATGAGAAATTTTCAAAAAATATGCGCCCCTGCTTTTGCGAAAGCGGGAGCGCGGTGTATCTGCGGATATGAGATTTGAGAGAGTAGCAAGCACATCCGGTGTCCGTACACACCGGAAAAATGAGCGGTTCAGCCCTGCGTCCGAACTGCTCATTTTGTTGTTGGGGAATCCCCACACCCCTTTCATGTCGAATTTGAAAATACTTCCTGAACTTTTCGGGAAAGCCCTTGCTTTTATTCGCTTTGACGATTATAATTATACTGTGATTTTATAAGCAGACGCAGAACTGAACTGCAACAGGAGTACCGCCCATGAAGTATTTATCTATCGCGCAAACCGCCGAACGCTGGGGTATCTCCACCCGCCGTATTCAGATTTTGTGCGGCGAGGGGCGCGTCCCCGGTGCTATCCGCATTGGCACGGTCTGGGGGATTCCAGAGGACGCAGAGAAGCCAGCGGACGCGAGAATCAAGAACGGAAAGTATATCAAGAAGCCCGTCGAAAATGAAAAATGAGCCGCAGATTATATCAGCGACTCTAACTCGAAATAATGGGGTCTATTTCCACCTCGCGGGTGCGAATGGGCGCACTGACCTCTTGTCACGAATCTACCTAAATCGTCGATTCGACAAACGATGACAGCGTTGGACAAAGATTTAGTCCTTCCGACACACAATTGGTCTTTGTCCAATATAAAAATCTACATATATGGAGGATTGCGCAATGTCAACTTTTGAAATCGTTATAGCTATTATTAATGTAAATATTGGAGGCATTGCGGGCTTTCTGCCGGCCAATCAAACAACTGAAGTAAACTTGGAGGCAAAAGAAGTATGACGGAAAATGTATTGTGTGCTCTGATTGGCGTAGGGGGGACACTGTTAGGGACCATTGTTGGTCTTGTTTTTCCGCACCTGTGTAGTGGCTTTGGGCGCAAACTGCTTGTTATTTCCGATATTAATGTGCAGTTTGGTACGGGCAAACCAGACGGTGAAGGCGGATATGATGGCTCGTGGATAAATTTTAAGGTTTCGATTCTCAACAAGAAAAATAAATCACTGATTATTGAGAAAATTGCTTGCGAATTATACAGCGGTTCAAACAGAATTGCCGAGTGCTCCTGCGCCGATAAGGACACCGGCAGGATGATCGCAGGAGCCTATAAATATGATGAACTCCGATATATTGATGTTGCGTCAAAATCAAGCACTACAAAAAACATCCATGGATTTGTGCATGGAGATTTGACCTCATGTGATAAGGTGGTTTTTGTATATTCATGGGGGATAGTAAAAAGAAAGCAAATTGTTTGGGTCAAGGAGGATACACCCCATGCCGACACTTGAATGGATTGGAAAAAGCAAGGTGATCAATCACCATCAGGAAGTGCCGTTTCGGGTGTTGGAGCGCAAGTACAGCTTTGATGAAAACGGACAGCACAACGAGGATAACGGCAGCGAGAACATGATCATCCGGGGCGACAATCTGGAAGCCCTGAAAGCGCTGCTGCCCCGGTATGAGGGGCGTGTCAAGTGCATCTATATCGATCCGCCCTACAACACCGGCAACGAGGGCTGGGTCTATAACGATAACGTCAACGACCCGAAGATCAAGAAGTGGCTGGGCGAGGTTGTCGGCAAAGAGGGCGAGGACTTGACCCGCCATGACAAGTGGCTGTGCATGATGTACCCGCGGTTGAAGCTGCTGCAAAAGTTGCTGGCGGATGATGGCGTTATTTTCATCAGCATTGATGATAATGAACTTTTTACACTAAAGTTTATCTGCGATGAAATCTTCGGAAAAAGCAACTATGTATCTATGATTACTCGCCCAACCGGAACTCATACTGGTATCACCAATAAAGCTATCGTGGGCGAATCTGACTATATTTTGGTCTATGCAAAGAATCTTGATGCAATGAGCATTGATGGCCTACCACTGCAAGATAAAGATACCAAAATCTATGATATGGAAGACGAAAGAGGCCGCTTCCTGATTCGGCCCTTGAGAAGAACAGGTGGCGAAAATAGAAGAGAAGATAGACCAAATATGTTCTTCGCAATCAAAGCTCCTGATGGATCAGAGGTATTTCCAATAGGTCCAACTGGTTATGAAAGCAGATGGATTTGCAATCCTGATGGGTATAGATATTTTGAACAAGAAGGGCGAATTTTTTGGAAAAAGATAGAGAATGGGGATACTGTTAAATGGCAAGTTTATCAGAAATTCTATCTCGAAGACAAGAAAAAGGCCGTATCAAATCTTTGGAATGATATTGACGGCAACAAAAAAGCAACTCGTGATGTGAGAGACATTTTTAATGATGACAGTATTAAGTTTGATTTTCCAAAGCCTATTGCACTAATAGAGCGCATTTTGCGGTTAGATTCAAGTAGTAATATGATTGTCCTCGATTCCTTCGCCGGTTCCGGCACCACCGCCCATGCTGTCCTCAACATGAACAAGGCGGACGGCGGACACCGCAAGTTCATTCTTGTCGAGATGATGGACTACGCCGACAGCATCACCGCCGAGCGCGTCAAGCGCGTGATCCGTGGCTATGGCGAGGGCAAGAACGCCGTGGAGGGCACGGGCGGCAATTTCAGCTTCTATGACTTGGGTGAACCGCTGCTTGTGGGCGATTGCCTGAATGAAGCGGTTGCCCCGGAGAAAATCCGCGAATACATCTGGTTCATGGAAACCAAGCAGCCCTACGCCCCGCCCAGCGGCGGCAATCCGTATTATCTCGGCAAGCACAACAGCACGGGCTATTACTTCTACTACGAGCCGCAGCGCGTGACGGTGCTGGACTATGCGTTCCTCTCCACCATTACGGAAAAAACCGATGGTACGGTGATCTACGCCGACCGCTGTTCCATCAGTGAGGACAAGCTGGCAAAAATGGGCGTTGTATTCAAGAAAATCCCGCGGGATATCAGCAGGTTGTAAGGGGATGTTCGCTGTATGGAAAAAACTTTATTGATAGGAAACGGCTTAAATCGCACGCTTCGTTTTAGTATATCCTGGTCGGAACTCCTTCGTGACATCGCAGATGAACATGGTGTGGAGTATATATCTGATTTGCCAATGCCACTCGAATTTGAGAGAATCATAAATACCATTCTTAAAAAATCAGATGTTCCAAATAGTCAAATTTACAGCGATGTGAAAGCAAGAATTGCGAGAAAAGTTAAGGATGTTAAACTCCCGGATGATGCTATCCATAGGGAATTAGCTACTGTGAAGTCAAATGCAATTATAACAACAAACTATGATTATCTTTTAGAGTATGCATATAATAGAAGTTTCAACTACAAGGGTAAAACAAATTTAAAGTATTTGTGGGAAGCGACATCTGTTCAACAAGGGATAAAATTTTACCATATGCATGGTATGGCTGATAATCCTGCTTCAATTTGCTTGGGATACGAGCACTATATGGGCATCGTAGAAAATCTGCGCAGTATGCTAAATGCGAAAATGCAAAATCGTCAAGATGAAATGAAAATTAAGAGAATCCTTAAGGGTGAAGATGCACCGACAGATTATTGGGGAGAGCGCTTCTACACAACGGATGTTGATATTATTGGATTAGGCTTAACTACTGTTGAATCCGATATTTGGTGGCTTTTAACCCACAGAGCGTCTATTTACTATACAAACTATTGTGACATACGAAAGTATATGAAAAACCAAATTACTTACTATGATGTCATTGATGATTTGGAAAGAAACAAGCCGGAAGATGAGCGGGCTCGACAGCAAAAATTGGCAGAGAAAGAAAAAATACATCAATTACTTAAAGGTGCGCATGTTCGGGTTGTAACCTTCGACTTATCCAAATGTGACATGAAATATGAAAACGCATACAGGCAGATAATACAGAGCATTAGGACTCTTTGAGAGATATAGGAATGTGCTTATGGAACTGAAATCATATCAGAAAAAGGTGATAGCGGACTTGACCCGCTATCTGGAACTGTTGAACGAAACAAAGAGTGACGCAGCGGCGTTTCGCCTGTTTTGGCAGGAGAAATCAGCCCCGACTTTAGGGCTATACCAAAACGTTATACCCGGTGTCCCGAACCTTTGCTTCAAGGTGCCGACGGGCGGCGGCAAGACCTTTATTGCCTGCAACGCCGTTCGCCCTATCTTTGACGCGCTCCCCGCTACCAAGACAAAGGCGGTCGTGTGGCTTGTTCCATCGGACGCGATTCTGACGCAGACGGCGAAAGCTCTGAAAGATACGTCCCATCCCTACCGTCAGAAAATCGACGTGGATTTCGGTGGGCGCGTGGAGGTCTACACCAAGCAGGAGCTTTTGAACAGTCAGAACTTTAACCCCACCGCCGTAACGGAGCAGTTGTCGGTTATGGTGCTGTCCTACGATTCGTTCCGTGGGCGCGGCAAGGAGGTCTTGAAAGCCTATCAGGAGAACAGCAATCTTGCCGAGTTTGCAAAGGTGCTGGGCAAGCCTGACAGCCCCATTGAAAAAGCGGACGAAACCGCCCTGTTCCAGATTATCAACCAGCTTAACCCGCTTGTCATCGTGGACGAGAGCCACCATGCCCGGTCGGAATTGAGCCTTGAAATGCTGGAAAACTTCAATCCCTGCTTTGTGCTGGACTTGACCGCCACGCCGAAAAAGGAGAGCAATATCATTTCCTATGTGGACGCGGTGCAGCTGAAAAACGAACACATGGTAAAGCTGCCCGTGATCGTCTATAACCGGGACAGCCAATCTGAGGTGCTGATTGACGCGATTGACCTGCGGAACAAACTGGAAGAAATTGCGGATGCGGAATATGCCAAGACGGGCAAATATATCCGTCCTATCGCGCTGTTTCAGGCACAGCCAAAGGGCAAGGAGGACGCGACCACCTTTGAAAAGCTGCGGGACAAGCTGGTGGACAAGGGAATCCCTGCCGAGCAAATTGCCATTCGAACCGCCGATGTGAACGAGCTGAAAAACACCGATTTGATGTCCCCAAGCTGTCCGATTCGCTATATTATCACGGTCAATGCGCTGAAAGAGGGCTGGGATTGCCCCTTTGCCTATATCCTTGCGTCCCTTGCCAATAAGACAAGTCAGGTTGACGTGGAGCAGATTTTGGGACGGATTCTCCGTCTGCCCCATACGAGCCAGCACACGCAAAGCGCACTCAATATGTCCTATGTGCTGACTTCTTCCAACGACTTCAACAATACCGTGGCGCATATCGTCAAGGGCTTGAACAGCGCGGGATTCAGCGATAAGGACTATCGGATCGGTGAGGCTACAAAACCGAAAGCACCCGAACAGACAGCGGAGCAAATCACGCTGCCTGACCCGCAAGGAGCTTCCGAACCGGAAAGCGCAGAGGACGATTTTGCATGGCTGGACGATAAATCTATTGACACAGAGTTGGAACGGCGCAGAGAACAGGCAAAAACGCCTGAAATCGCCCCGAAAGCCGACACCATGCTGGACGCTGCCGCAGAGGTCGAAAAGGCGTACACAGACGCTATCCAGCAGACCGGCAATGATCCGGTGATGGACAATCTTCCGTGGGAGGTGCGGGATAAAGTGAAATCATTTGGGGTAAACCCGCAGTTCCGGGAGGATATTGAAACGCTGCAAATCCCGCAGTTTTTCCTGAAAGTTGAGCAATCTTTGTTTACTGACGGTTCTTTTGAATTGCTGGACAAGGAAATGCTGGCAGATGGCTTTACCCTCAAGGGCAAGGCATACGACATTGATTTTGCCGCCGCAGATGATGAAATCCGCGAAATCGACGTGCGGGAGCAGGACGGCGGTTTGCCGAAGGTGTTCAAGATGGAGAGCGCCGAGCAGCGGTACTTCAAGGAGTGGTTCAACAATCTGCCGCCGGAAAGCCGGGTACGTCAATGCAAGGATATGATGTTCAATCAGCTTAACAAGCTGAACATGGTAGACGCTGCCGAACTGAAAGCCTACATAAACCGCATTGTGGACGATATGGATAAGGCGCAGCTTGCCGCTATGGAGAAAGCCCCGTTGGGCTATGCGGCGAAGATCCGCGCCAAGATTGAAACGCTGCTGGAAGCCCACTATCGGGAAACCTTTGAAAAGTGGCTGGAAACGGAGCGCATCGTCTGCAAGCCCTATTTCCGTCTGCGCCCCTCTATCCATCCTGCCACATATACCGACATATATGCCCGTTCTCTGTATGCAGCAGAGGACGGCGATATGAACAAGCTGGAGCAGAAGTTGGTTGTGGAATTGACCGCCCTGCCGAATGTCCGCTGGTGGCACAGAAATATTGCAAAGCAGGATTTTGCAATCAATGGCTTTATCAAGCATTACCCCGATATTCTGATTATGACCCAAAGCGGCAAGCTCATCTGTGCGGAAACTAAGGGCGAACATCTGAAAAATGATGACAGCCGGGAGAAAATCGCACTCGGTCAAGCGTGGCGCACAGCAGCGGGCAAGAATTTCCGCTATTACATGGTGTTTGAGAATGAGGAAAACCTCTTGCCGGGTGCGGTGAGCATGAGCCAGTTTATCGACACGGTTAAGGCGCTGTAAGGGAGGTGCAATTATGAAATTAACAACCAATGCTCAGCGAATTCTAAATGAACTATTTCAACAGGATTTTGCAGACAACGGCTCTTACGCTGACGAAAGTCAGTATTTTGAAGTTTTCTCTTCTAAGCAGATTTTAAAATCTAACGATTTAAGTGATGAAGAAATTGAAAATGGCGTTTTGGGAAGTGGAAACGATGGCGGATGTGATTCAATCTATACTTTGTTCAATGGCGCTTATGTTACTGAGGATATAGTTTCTTCTATAACCTCAAGCAAAGAGGCTGCTATTGAGCTTGTGATCACACAAGCAAAACGCGAAACTTCATTTGGCGAAGATGCTATTATGAAGTGGAAGACAACTGTTGGGAACTTGATGGAAATAGGCGTAGATGATTCACCGTATAAAGCCCGTTATAACGAAGATGTTCGCACAGCTTTTTCCGTTTTCAGAGAATTGTATGTCAAGCTTCTGAGAAACACGCCTAAATTGGTTATTTCGTTTAACTATGCTACATTTGCCACCGAACTTCATCCGAACGTACAGGCTCAAGCAGAAGAATTAAAGGGCATTGTGCATAAACTTTTTCCTAGCCCCAAAACCGTTGTCAATGTCACATTTTGGGGGGCCGAAGAGTTGCTTTTAGCTGCACAAAGTCAGCCAGAACATAAATTGAATCTTCCTTTAGCGGAGAATCCAATCAATATTGGCACTCATTGTGACTACATTGCCCTGGTTAATATCGCAAAGTACTATCGCTTTATTACCAATGAAAATGGTGCGTTGCGAAAGTATCTTTTTGACTCTAATGTGAGAGATTATCAAGGGCATAATTCTGTTAACCAAGACATTCACAATACTTTATCTAGTTCAACGGGCGAGGATTTTTGGTGGCTAAATAACGGAATTACGCTTCTTACCGACGAAGCTATACTTGCTACTAGTAAGGAATTAGTTTTGACTGAGCCCGCAGTCGTAAATGGGTTGCAGACATCAAACGAAATCTATCAGTATTTCTTAGCTAATCCCGAACAACTAGGATCTGAAACGCGCAACGTCCTTATTCGGGTTATTGTTCCCGAAAGCGAAGATTCTAGAGACCGCATCATTTTGGCAACTAATAATCAGACAAATATACCGAAATCTTCTTTGAGAGCTAATGACCCAATTCATTGGCAGATAGAGTTGTATCTCAAAGGACGAGGGCTGTTCTACGACAGACGGAAGAATTATTATAAAAACCAAGGTCGTAAAAGCACAGAAATAGTAAGTGTCTCATTTTTGGCACAATGCATGATTTCACTGTTTCTCCAAAAGCCCAATTATGCAAGAGCTCGTCCATCCACTCTTTTGATTAAGGATGAAACATACGATGAATTATATATAAAAAATCAAGATCTCGATGTATTCTATAATTCTGCAAAACTAGGAAAAATGGTGGAAGTCTGTTTGAAAAAATCCAACGTATATACCCCTGCACAGAAGAATGATATTTTATTTTATGTCCTCTACTTATCCGTGGCAAAAAGAGTTGGAAATGCAAATATCACCTTCAAAGACGTAAAAGAAATTGAATTGAACAGTTATACGGACGAATATATCACCCAAATTGCCGAAATTGTATTTAGTGAATATGAAAAATTAGGCGGAGATGGGAAAGTCGCAAAAGGATCAGATTTAATTGACAACTTAATCAGTATATTTTCGACGCCAGAGGACTATTCTGACTTGGCATAAGCTAAACTGAAAATTTGCTTTTGGCACACAAACTCATCAAAATCCGGGTTGACATCTGCTCGGATTTTGATTATACTATACTTAACCCGAATTGGAGGTTGAACAGCATGAAACAACTGGGTATGCGCCTTCGCGCATTGCGGGAAGGCATTGGTTTATCCCAATCAAAATTCGCCGATGTGATCGGCTCTACACAGTCCAGCATTAACCGCTATGAGAATGGTCAGGCAACGCCGACTGTCGACCTTCTGCGTAAGTATGCGGACTATTTTGACGTTTCAATGGACTACATCTTCGCCCGCTGCGATGATCCGCACGGCAAGTTGTATGAAGCGAAACCTCCGGTTGACGCGAACAATCCTGAACTTAGAAAGTTCGTTGAGATGTGCTTCGATCCGGAATCACCGATGAACGAAAAACTGAAAGAAGCAATGCTGAAAATGCTTGGGGAGGCGAAGACATGAGCAATGAATTAACCCATAATCCGGGACGGTTCGATGAAGTCATCCATATCATCGACAACGCCCGCAGCCGCGCCATGAAAGCGGTCAATGCAGAGCTTATTCAGATGTATTGGAGCGTCGGTGCGTATTTGTCAGAGCTTTGTTCTGCATCAAGCTTTGGCGATAAGATCATTGACGAAGTTGCCGCATACATTGCGCAAGAGAACCCCAACATCAAAGGTTTCAATCGTCGCGGTCTCTATCGTATGAAGCAATTCTACGAGACTTACAAGGACGATGAATTTGTGACACCACTGGTGACACAAATCAGCTGGACAAACCATCTGCTTATTATGTCTGGCTCCAAGACGGCAGATGAACGGCATTTTTACATGGCGCTCTGTGCGAAGGAACATTATTCCAAACGCGAGTTGGAGCGTCAGATCGGCACATCGTACTATGAGCGTTCAATGATTTCTGCCAAGAAGCCGATGCCTGAATCCGTTTCGCATGATGTGCGTGAAAGCATCCTCGATACCTATGTGCTTGAGTTTCTGGACTTGCCGGAGCAATTTTCTGAAAAGAATCTCCGTAAAGCAATCATCGAAAATCTGAAGCAGTTTATACTTGAATTTGGTCGGGACTTTACCTTTATCGGTGAGGAGTACCGTGTTCAGGTTGGCAACACAGATTTCTTCATCGATTTGCTGTTTTATAACCGTGCGCTTTCCTGCCTTGTCCCGATTGAACTGAAAATCGGAAAATTCAAGCCGGAACACATCGGGCAGATCAATTTTTATCTCGAAGCACTTGACCGCGATGTGAAGAAGCCAAATGAAAATCCAAGTGTAGGCGTTATTCTTTGCGCCAGCAAGGATGACGCAGTTGTCGAATATGCTTTAAGCCGCAGTATGTCGCCCACACTTGTCGCAGATTATCGGCTTTGTCTTCCCGACAAGACGCTTCTACAAAACAAGCTGCGTGAACTGACAGAGCTTGCGTTGGAAAGCGGCGAAGGCAACGAGGGTGATGAAGAATGAACGCTGTTATCTACGCCCGCTATTCCTCAGACAGCCAGCGCGAAGAATCCATTGAAGGTCAGCTCCGCGAGTGCAGGGAATATGCTGAACGCAACAATATGACCATCGTTGGAACGTATATTGACCGGGCATTATCTGCAAAAACGGCAGATCGACCGGAGTTCCAGCACATGATCAAGGACAGCGCAAAAGAGCTGTTTGAGATTGTCCTTGTATGGAAGCTCGACCGCTTTTCCCGTGACCGTTACGACAGCGCGCACTACAAGCACATTCTGAAAAAGAATGGTGTGAAGGTTGTTTCTGCGAAAGAGCATATCTCCGAAGGTCCGGAAGGAATCATTCTGGAAGCAATGCTGGAAGGCTATGCCGAGTTCTATTCTGCCGAGTTATCAGAGAAGATCCATCGTGGGCAGAAAGAGAATGCATTGAAAGGAAAAAACAACGGCGGTGGCGTTCCGCTCGGCTATCTGTTGGACAAGAAAGCACAGTAGCTTGTGATCGATCCTGTGACTGCACCATTAGTGGTTGAGATATTTGAAAAGTATGCTGATGGCAAATCGGTTCGTTCTATTGTTGAGGATTTCAATGCCCGCGGACTTAAAACGAAAAGGGGACAGCCCTTCAATATCAATAGTTTCAGCTCTCTTCTGAAAAACCGCAAATACATTGGCGAGTATCGCTATCAGGATGTTGTAATTGAGGGCGGCGTTCCTGCTATCGTTCCGGAAGACCTGTTCAACCGTGTGCAGGAACGCATGGAGAAGAACCGCCATGCTCCCGCAATGGCAAAAGCAAAAGAGGACTATCTGCTGACAACAAAGCTGTTCTGCGGTAAATGTGAGCGCATGATGGTTGGTGAAAGCGGCAAGAGCCATACCGGCGCTATGCACTATTATTACAAATGCAGCGGTGCGAAGCGCCTGAAGGATTGCGACAAGAAGGCTGTTCGCAAAGACTGGATTGAACGTGTTGTTGTCCGCCTGACCATGCAGCGCGTCATGGATGAAGAGAAGATTAACAGGCTCATCGATGCAATTCTTGTTATGCAGGAGCAGGAAGACATAACAACCCCTGCGCTTCGCTCACAGCTTGCGGAAACCGAGTCCTCCATTGGAAACATTCTGAAAGCAATTGAGCAGGGCATTTTCACGCCGTCCACTAAACAGCGGCTTGACGAGCTGGAAGCACGGAAAGAAGAAATCCTTGCGAATATCCAGACCGCCGAACTGCAAAAGCCAAAGCTGACCCGCGAACAGATGACGGCATGGTTTGAGCAGTTCCGTCATGGCGATCCAGCAAACCGTGATTTTCAGAAACGCTTGATTGATACATTTGTAAACGCTGTGTATGTGTTTGATGACAAACTGGTATTGACCTATAACTATCAGCATGGGACGCAGACGATCTTGCTTGAAGAGATCGAGTCAGCGCTCGGTTCGGATTTTGATGGGGCTACTCCACCAATGACACGAATACTGCTTTTGCAGTGTTCGTGTTATTTTTTTAGAAGAGGATCGAACAGGACGGTTCTGCGAAGCAGAATTTCGAGCGTCCGGTGGACGGTCGGAAAGTCCGCGTGCGTGTCGGCGCACGGCAGTGCGCCGAGCGATCCTCTTCGTCTCCACCAATGACACGAATACTGCTTTTGCAGTGTTCGTGTTATTTTTTTAGAAG
>ENA-OPFG01000526-OPFG01000526.1-human-gut-metagenome-genome-assembly--contig:-NODE-526-length-24549-cov-55.161305_pt1 | contig 24549 bp, 17 predicted proteins | sample MGYA00241304_ERZ501542 | MGnify/ENA primary metagenome ERZ501542 (study PRJEB25962, sample SAMEA2042427) | human gut metagenome | biome: human gut; feature: human-associated habitat; material: faeces...
GCAGCCGTATTCGTGAATAAGTTTTATGTAATCATCTATCATCCATCACGATTTGCATCTCCAAACCTCTTAATATACTAATATACAGGCGTTTAAACAGCGTGATAGATACTTCGAAAACGGAAATATCCATCACGCTATCCATCACGATTTGGGGTTATCCCTCACGATATTCTCACTACACATTACCAGATACTGCATATCATTGTTGAAACACTTGCGATAGTTCAAATGAGGCTCACTTGAATCTGGACAGGATGTATCCGAAATTACAACGCGACGTATCTGGCGCTGCGTCGTGACGCGTCTGTTATCACGTCGGGACGTACCAGATGCTACGTCGGGACGCAATTTCGGGAACAGCATTGGAGATTATACGGGAAAAACAGCATCAAAAACAATAGGCATTGAACCGAAAAAACGCCATTTTGCTCAATGCCTCCTGCCTTTTGCCTCAAAAACACCGCTAAAAATCACCAAAAACACCTAAGTATCGCTATTTTTATGGCAATATATGGCAGATTATGGCAATTAAAAAGCTATTGCAATATCGGTATCAACTAACAATCAGGCTGTTACCAGCTTATATGGCAATATGGCAATTCTTTTACGAAAAAAAATCCTACAGAAGTCTTTCACCACAAGAAAACAAGTTAGAAATAGCATAAAGAGGATTGACTAATATCTTCTTCCCTTTTGGGCTGACAAACTCCCCAAAGTTCTCCAAAGAACAGCGAATGGCATACTTAATATGCTTTTTTTCCATAAAAACATAAAGACTCGCCATCGAACCTCGTAAACCAGACTTCACTTCCATCGGAACAATGTCAATGTCACGAGACAAGACATAATCAACCTCCGAAACGGTTCCACGAGTCAAGTTTTGCCAATAGTATAAGTCATGGCGCTCATTAGGCGACATATACTTTAGTAATTCCAATCCTGCCACCATCTCCGTCAAACTACCCTTATCAACTAAGTCTGCAGCATTGTCAACCAATAGTTCTTTCACTATAGAATTAGTAGAGTCTCCTATTCCTAACAGATTGAGGAGAAAGCCATGATCTATCAGATTATACTTCACAAACTTCGGATTAATCTCTGCACCAAGCGGAATGCCATTTGCCGCAGTATGCCATACAGGTATAATGATACCAGCATCTCTAAGCATCTCCAAAGCATTCTTGACTTGCGCAGTCGTATATCCCCCTTCCACTTGGCTAAACACGAATTTACTCCCCACTTGATGAGCCACACTAAACAATGTTTGACGCAGCAAAACAGGATTGACCTTGGCTTTATATTTCACGAAATCATCTATATAAGTTTGCTTCAACTCACTAAGCACAGAGTCTACTTCCAAATAACTATTCGTATCAACGTACTTAGCCACAGCAGCAGGCATACCACCTATAAGCAAGAATGAACGAAACCTCTCCACTAATCGCTCATAGAAGACATTCATCAATGGCTTTTGAGAGGTTGCATTCCGTTTCATACTTACCAATCCATCATCACCTAAAGCATAAAGGAATTCATCAAAAGACATCGGATATACAAACATCGAGCGGATACGCCCTACTCCATAAGCACCTAAATCCTTCAATGCAAATTCCAACAGCGATCCAGCCGCCACTACATGAAGTTCAGGATAATCTTCCTTGAAAAACCACAAGCTATGGATGGCATTAGGGCATGCCTGTATCTCATCTAAGAACAACAAGGTTTTGCCAGGAATAACGGGAACTTTGAAATATGCCGACAATTGCTCCGAAATAAACTTCACGTTTAAATCTCCATCAAAGAATTCCTTGACAGTCTTATCACGCTCAAAGTTCACTTCCAAGAAATAAGGAAAGGAATCTCCCAAGTGTCTAATGGCACTTGACTTACCTACCTGCCTTGCTCCTCTTACAAGCAATGGTTTATGCTCTACAGAACTTTTCCACGCTTCAAACTCTTTATCTATTTGTCTTTTCAGATACTTCATATCTCTATATTATTGATTTTCAATGCAAAGATAATGCAAACGAGCGCAATGAAAGCTTGCTTTCTGATTGCCGAGTGCAGCTTATCTTATGCAAAGATAGCACTTTTATCTGAATAAAAGCCAATCAATTAAGCTTTTTTATAAAAAAGTCAGAGGTTATTTGATGCTAGATTATAAAAAAGTCAGAGTTTTTTTGATATTAAATTATAAAAAAGTCAGAGGTTTTTGTCTTATACTGTAGCAGTTCCCCAAAGTGGACACGAAAAAGCCAGAAAAAAAGGGTGCACCATGAACTGATGGCACACCCTCCTAAAACAACTAACAATTTCACTAAACTTATAACTTACCAATCTTCTTCATTCTGTCTACCTGCGTCTTTACTACATCCAATGTAGATTTATCGGTAGAAAAAACGGAATTCAGACCTTGCGCTTCCTGAGCAGGATCACCGGTGTAGTCATCACCGACCTGCCACTGCTCATGCTTAGGATTGGCAAAGCCGCCCCATCCCCAAAAGTTACAACCGGCAAAGTAACCGCCAGATGCAGCATTGTCGCCAACAAGACTGAACACGTACTTATAATATCCATCACGTGCTTCTGTTGTAGAAGAAGTTGAAAAAGAGAAACCATCACGAGGATAGCCGAACTCCTCCATCACCAATGGCTTCCTGATACGTCCGCATACCTCAAGATGCTCATCAATATACTCCTTTGTGTTCTTGCAGGAGATTCCCAAATCTTCCTGCAAATGGTCTTTTCTAGCCCAACTCCAGTTGTATGGCCAAAGATGAATGTTGCAATAATCTACATTCTTGTCGGCACAAATCCGCTCCCAGCAGTTCAGTTCTCCTTCACATCCCCATTTGCCTTCGCTACCGATAGAAATCAGATGATTCTTATCGAGCGAACGGATCAGCTTGCTCGCTTCACTCAGCCATTTTTCGAAAGCAGGCAACTGCTCTTTGCTGAAAGCACGAGGCTCGTTACCTATCTGCCATGACATGATGGCCGGGTCGTCCTTATACTTCTTCTTTGTATATCTGTTGGTTCTCGTAAGTATGAATTTCACATAATCATAGAATAGCTGATGCGCCTTTTCGCAGGATGCATATTGGGCAACGAAGCTCATGAAGGCAGGATATCCATCTTCGTTAGGACGGGGAGCCTGGCCCAAACCAGCCTGCTCTAGGTAATAGCCATAACCGCCACTCCATTCCCAGGAATTGTTCAGATAGAGCACGGCCAGCATCTTGCGTTTGCCCATCTCCATCAGCAGATAGTCGAGACCGGCAAGAATCGTATCGTTATAAACGCCCGGAGCTTCCTGCAGCGTCGGCTCAACCTTGGTCTTCACTCCTCGCTTTCCATCAGAGCCCACCAGGATGCGGAGGTTGTCAATGCCCATCTCCTTCATCTTATCGAGTTCCTTGCAGAGACGCTCGCGGTTGCCGCCCTGTCCTTCTGAACCGAGGATGGCACCATACCAGAAATTGGTACCTACATAATAATAAGGTTTACCGTCGCGAACGAAATGTCCGTCCTTCACCTGCACAAAGTTTGACTTCGCAGAGATATTGCATGTAGCCAATGCCATCATCAAAAAAACAAATATCTTCTTCATTTATTTATTAAGTTTACAGTTTAAAGATTCATTTTCGGTTGCAAAGATACTAAATAAGGGCAAAAAAGCATAATACTTTTTTGCCCTTTCTACATATAAATCTAAACTATGCTTATTTATTATTGCTTTTTCTCTATTTTTCTAAGGTTTCGGATAGATTTTCAGGTAATCTTCCATCCCTTCGGCTGCTCCCTGCATCACACCTTTAAATATATAGGAGTCAGAAACCACCTGCTTCTTTCTGTCGAAGATGGTCATGTGAGGAAGAGGCTGCACATTGATATCCCAGACGTATGGGATAAGACCTGCCTTCATCATTTCGGCAGTCACAGCACCATACCATGCCATCATACTCTCATTATGCTTCTCCTGATTACCACCGAAGAGAGAGGCATCCTTACGGTTGGCACCATATTCGCCGATGACTACCGGATAGCCCAGATCTACAAACTTCTGTTTCATCTTCATCACCTGATTGGTGATATGCTGGTAGGCATCCACGTTCTTATTATTATACCAGATGGTGTTTACGGTTCGCCCCTGGTCATCGGCAGGCGCATGTCCTTTCCAATAAAGAGCCACCTTGCCCCAATCGGCATCTTTGTCCATCAGGGTAAATATATAAGGATCGTAGAAATGAACCTCTGCCATCAGACGGTTCTTCACCTTATCCTTCAGACGGGTGATGTCGTAAGAATCCTTTGCAGCCAAATCAATCTCGGTCTTTGGAGTCTGTACGATGAGCACACGGCTGGCATTATTACCACCGGTAGCACGGACGGCATCGATAAACACCTGTTCGTATGCCAGGAGACGGTCGGCAAACTCCTTACTATCAGGAGTCAGCATGTCGCCTTGAACCTGCGGACTGGCGCCTCCCACTCCCGGTTCGTTGAGGGCAGCAAAGAGAACCCGCTGGTCATACGTCTTGAATTCCTTTGCTATATTCGTCCACAGCTTGCGGAACATCTCCTTATATTCTGTCACATTCGCCCCACTGGTAAAGGCATCATGCTCCATCCATCCGCCATCCCAGTGTTCGTTGATGATGACACAGAGACCGGCATTGAGACCATAGTTTACGATTTCCTTGATTCGTTTCATCCAGACAGGATCTATGGTCATATTCTCCTTATCCGTAAGATGTCCAGCCACCCAGGAAGTAGGAATGCGAAGACTGTTGAATCCCTGCTGTTTCAAACTCCGGATATAGCTCTCAGTAGTCTTATCATTCTGCCATGAAGTTTCCGACTTCAGTCCTGCCTGATTGGTAAAGACATCATTCCAGTCACACGCCTCCATCGTATTACCCAGGTTGACTCCTGGAGCCATATAGTGAGCCAGTTCGGTAGCCGTGAGTTTCATTTTCGAGATACGGCCATCCACTGGTTTAACCTGTGCGCCAACCCAAGCGAAATGAGCGGCAGCCAATATAATCATAACTATCTTCTTCATATATCAATCTAACGTATTATCGGGTTTTGAAGTTATCATGTTGCAAAGATAGCGAAAAAACTGTAGCGTGAATGTATATTTTTGATAAAAGGATAGGTATATTATGTTAGGATGTACGATATTTGCACAAAAAAAGGACGCACATCTGAGAAAAATTCCCCTGACATGCGCCCACACCTACTTTATATCAAACCTAAAGACTTAATCTCTCTTTTTTTATTTAGCAGGCCACTTTGCTGCTGCAACTCCGGCTGTAATACTCTCAAGCATATTAGTATTGCTAACACTTGCACCAGCACGGTTGAAGATAGTCATACTAGGATAATTACTATTTGTATCCCAAGCCATTGGAACACAACCATTATTGATAGCACTAGTTACAACAGCCTTGTAATAGTCCTTAACTGATGCATCATGAACAGCATCCTTACCGATGGCCAGACGCTGGTTGGCTCCAAACTCACCAATCAACACTGGATAGCCCTTGTCGAAGAAGTTGGTCTTCATCTTCTTCATCTGAGCCTCAACATAATCCTCGTTGTATTTAGCATCAGCTGTACGACCAGCCTCAGAACCATTGGTATTGTTCTTGCCCCAATAGAGATAGTACTTGCCCCAATCCTTGTCTTCACTCAAATCAGTAAACTGATATGGATCATAGAAGTGAACCTCTACCATCAGTCGGTCGGTAGCAGAATCCTTAATCTTAGACATGTAGTTGTTGGCTACGAATTTATCGATATCGGTATTAGGACCCTGAACTATCAGAACTCGCTTGGCATTGTTGCCACCTGTAGCACGCACTGCCTCAATGAAAGTCTGCTCATACTCAGCAATACGGTTACTCATATCAGCCACACCAATGATTTCACCTTCACCTGCTCCTACACCTGGCTCATTCATGCCGGCAAAGAGAAGATGCTCATCATATGTCTTGAAATTATCAGCAATCTGAGTCCATATTTTAGTGAGCTGAGCCTTGGTAGTCTTGATGTCTGCATTGGCTGTCATACCATTGTGCTCTATCCATCCACCATCCCAATGCTGGTTGATGATAACATAGAGACCATCCTTGATACAGTAATCAACCACCTCTTTTACTCGCTTCATCCAAGCAGGGTCGATAGTGCATTTTTCAGCATCAGTAATATGTCCCATCACCCAAGAACAAGGAATACGGACACTCTTGAAACCGGCAGCCTTCACTGCATCAATCAAAGCCTGAGTGGTCTTGGCATTCTGCCAGACTGTCTCTGTTTCGATACCAGCATTCTTCCAGAGATTCTTGCTGTCGCCACCTTCCAGGGTGTTACCGAGGTTCCAACCTGGATACATCAACTGAGCCACCTCCATGGCAGTCTTGTTCATATCAGCAGGTGGTACATCAGGAGTAACAACAGCCCCCTTCTTGGCACGGGTAATCGTAACATCCTTACGGCTATAGCCCTGGATGATGCGAACGGTAGCAGTAGTTACTTCATCTTCCTGAGAAGCGGCTACGGTTACATCGAAATTGTATGTGCCGGCAGCCTGATCCTTATAAGCAACAGAGCACCAGTCGGCACCTTCTATCACGGAAGCTGTAGGCTGAGCATCTGCCTGAACATTGATGGTCTGCACTCCGCCAGTACCGTCAAATGAAAGCTCTGGGTTGAGAACCTTGAAGCTAGGCTCATCATAATCATCGTCTTCGTAAGAGCAAGCCGAGAAAGCCAATCCGCAGACTATGCCCAAGAGCAACAAATATAGATATTTGAATTTCTTCATTTTCTTTTCATTTTAGAGAGAACCCGATATGTTCTGAAAACTATCGGATTCTCTGTATTATTATTTATCAACCATTACCATTGTGGGACAGCGAAAAGACTGTGAACTGTAAACTTAGCGCGCATAGACTTATTAAAGCCCAGCTCTCGCATCAAATCACCATCCTTGACACCAAATGCACAATTATCCTTTGTAGCAGCATAGCAATTAAACAATTCCAAACGATACTTAGGATTTTCATTGGCGTCAACCACCTTAGACTTATCGTAAGAAACAGCCTTACCGTCAAGATAGAACTCATCCAAAGTACTGTGTGTGCCTGGGAAGAAACCATAAAGGTCAGCAATCTCAACGAATGTCATGATAGTACCACCTTCAAAGCCCGAACCTTCATAAGTCATATCGAACTGATTGTTCTCGAGAGAGTATTGTCCCTTGTCACTCTTAACAACTTTCAAAGTAGAGCCATCGTTATATCCAAACAACTGAGCTTCACCTTCACCCCAGCCACGAACGGCATTGAATGTAGGAGTGTAGACACCAGTACCATCACTTGTGTTGGAAACAACGGTAAAGGTTACCTCGAAAGTATGGTTGAAGGCAAGAGCAGGTTCACCAGCATCACCAGGGCCTCCACTAGCTCGGAATGGGGAATTCTGAGCAGTACCAGAACCCCAGATATTGAACAACTCTATACGATAGTTGCCGTTATCTTCGATATCACCATAATGGAACTTGTTGGCATCAAACTTCAAATCCTGTCCATCAGCCTTGATAGCATCAATGCGAACCAATGCCTTAGGATATTTTGCAGCAAAGCCTTCCAAATCAAGGGCGTAAACCTTACCATTGGTGCGGGCTTCTGTTGTTTCAAGTTTAACAGTATATTGACCAACAGCCTTTGAACCACCAGAAACGACTGTTGTTGCGCCATCCCAGTTGCCACCATCACCCCAAGCAGTCAACTTGGCAACATAGCCATTCTTGACATCAGAGGTTACATAGTTATAAATCATCAACTGACCATCACTAGAACGGATTACACCCAACTGAAGTGCCTCGTCAGAAAGAGACATCACCTTGATCTTGGTTTCATCAGTACGGGTGATACCACCGATATACTCAACTGCATTCAGAGGGTCAATGGTCATTGTGATTGTCTTATTCTTCTCATCAACGGTAAATGTACCTTCAGAATCCTTATAAGAACCATCAGCCTGAACCTGATGAACCTTTACCTTATCATTGCCATCTTCATCCTTATAGAATGTCATTGTACCATTACAATGGCTAGGATCAGTGATAGCCCAAGACTTAATACTTGCATACTCTGCATCCCAACCGGTAGTTTCACCTACAACAGGCTGATTATTGGTATAAGAAGCCCAACTTGCATCCTTGCCATAGAAGAATACAGGACCAACAAACTTATAATGAGATTCATCTGGTTTCAAGTCAAACTCCCAAGTATTATACAACTTCTCCTTAACAAGCTTCACGTTCTTTGCCACAGAAACCGGACGGATAGCCAAAGCCTGATAAACAGGAGTGGCAGTACGGCGTGCAACATTCTGGTCAAAGCTATATGCCATGGCAAACCGGTTGTCGGTGGCATTGATAGAACCAGAGAGATAGTAACCGTTCAAGCCCTCACCGGAAACATTGCCCTGAGTACGGGTACCTGCTGCAGGAAGGAAGATAGAATTACCATTAGGACCGGTAAACTTATAACCGGCTACATGATTCTTGGTATCCTCTACCCATTCTTTCTTACACTCTGTGAAAAGTTCCTCAAACTCATCGATGGTAGGCATGGTAACCCATGAACCATATACCTTGTTGGCAACATCGCGGTCGGTCTTATAAATATCTGCAGAAGCATAATCTTCCAGATTGATAGATGTCTGGAAACCGGTCATATCACCAAATCCGAAGAGACCACCCAGCTGCTTCTCATCAGTAGCACCTACATTATACTTGGCCCACTTGGTAGAAAGGCCCAGGTCAACGAGGTCAGTATCAGGATTGAAATCAGCTGGAGCAGTTGTAAAGGTACGGTCTTCACCATATACAGTACCATTTCCGAGGTCGAGATAGGCAGTATAGTGGTAAGTTGTATTAGGCAACAGACCCTCTGCCTTGATTTCGTAATTGTCGTTGATGCCGGCAGCCACGATGCGAACACCGGCACGCACCTTCTCAGAACCCTCGGCACCAGAGATTACGATACCGCTGGTAGCCTCCTGAGGAGCCTTTTCTAACTTACCGGTCAGGATAACAGAGTTGGCTGTCAAATCCTTCGGCTCGCCGGTGATAGCCTTGGCATCAGTCATGATGGCACTCTGCACAGAACCCTTGTAGGTTACCCTACCCTGCAAGGTAACATAAGCCTGATAGTAGACTATATCACCTGGCATACCGGAAACCGTAGCTTGGAACTCATTGCTTCCGGAAGCAGCTACCTTCTCACTCAAGTTATCTTCGCTCTTACCATAGTAGAAGCCTAATGCATAGGCACTGGCATTCTGCTCTTCGAGTCCCTTTACCGTGCCATGGAATGTAGCGGATGTCACGGTCACATCAGCAGAACCTGTAGTCACCGACTCGTCGGTGAGCAGCGGAGTATTGCTGACAGAATAATCATCATCGCTACAGCCTGTCATGAAGATACACATGACAAAGGCCATAATTCCGTATAATATTTTATTCTTCATAAGTTTGCGCTATTAAAGTTATTGAATTGTGCAGGAAACAATCTCTATGTCGATGTTGCCGGTTGAGCCACCGTAGTCTCCAAAGCCGGCCAACTGGACAGAGAGGTCGAGACAGTGTGCAGTGAATGTCTGTGTTGAACCGGTTGTATTGGTGAGTGAAACAGTAGTCTCACCGCCATTGGTATCTACAACAACAGCATCAGCGAGGTCGAATGCACCTGGTTCCCATGTCTTCTTGATATTATCATCAATCAAGGCACACTTAGGAGTCTTGCTCCATGTCACGCCACCCTTGATCTTAAAGGTAACGGTGATAGTCTGGTTCTTCTTCAGCTTCACAGACTTCACATCCTTGAAGAGTCCCTTACCTGCTTCACCATAATGATGGAAGCCGACGCGGAGGCAACCATTCTCAACCCACATGATACCCTCGTTGTGGATGATGGAATTGTCGATAGCCACCTTGGTAGGACCAACAGGACCGGTAGCAATCTTCTTGTAAGCCAACTTAGCTACGAGATAAGAGTTAACCAAGCCATTCTCATCCGTTGTCTCAGGAATACCGATAGTGAGATACTGATCATCGGTAGAGTTGCCAAGGATATAGAACTTCTTGCCCTTCAATTCGATGGTGCGCTTATCACCAGCCACAGCAAATACTGAGATTTCCTTATCGAAGGTCATGGTATTCTCGGTGATTTTCACCTTACCATCTACCTCACCACATTCATAATTGTAAGAGCCATCAGAAGCCTTACTGATAGTCAACTCGAAGTTATCGATTGCCTTGTCGCCAAGAGCAGGAGCCCATGTAGTATTGTACTTACCTCCGATTACGCTCTCCCACGCCTTCACATTAGGAGAACCATTCCACCACAAGAAATCATAAGGAGTCTCAGAATCCAAATTGAAAGTCATCTTGCTACCAACATACTTGTCACCATTGATATCGGCAGTGAACAAGTCGGTATGGATATTCTCGAAAGTAGGAAGAATTGGCTTCACTGTCTCAATCAAATCCTGGTCTGCCTTAGGAATGCAGGTACCCTTGGTAGCAATTACATCCTCTGAAACGAAGTTCCATACAAGATACCAGTTGCCCTCTGAATTGGTACGTTTTGTCACCAACTGAAGGAGGTATGGAGTCAACTCAACAATCTGAATGTCCTGAGTATAGTTGGAGCAAACTGCATCAAAACCTATATTATGCATCGCATAGCAGTCGTTGAAAGTGATGGTAGGCTTGGTCTTGTCGCCCAATCCCAGATTGAACTTGCCCACCATGTTGCTACCTGTGCTGGCACCCTTCTCACCCGACTCACCACGATACATGGTAGCCACACAACCATTCTTAGCATCCATGCTGAATGTCATGTAAGAATCCATGTAAGGATCAGTTTCTGGAATCAGCCAGCTCTGGAAGCCAGGATCCCAGTTTGGTTTCCAATTATCAGAACCGAAGAGGATATCCTTATAAACGGCATTTGCCTCTTCATCAGCAGTATATCCCTTACCGTCGTAGTCAGGATCGTAAGGAGAGCAATACATCACAGGACTCGTACAACGGCCGATATTGTAATTACCATCGCAAGGATACCATTTTTTGCTGACACCGGCAGCGAGCGTTTCGGTAGATGGGAAAGCCTCGCCCGTCTTGTAATTCTTATCTGCCAGGAGGAACCACTTGTCATCGTTCAAGAGAGAGAAGTCGTTCTTTGAAAGACTCAACTTATAAGGCTCGCCATAAACGATACCACCAGGAGTTTCCACACCAAAGGTTACCTCATAATCGCCGGCAAAAGGCAATTCTACATCCAAAGCCTGCTGGGACTTACGTCCCACAGGAGTTATCCAAAGCGGAGTGGCATCAGGAATCTTGGATTCCAGCTTCACGATGTTACCATCTATGGTAACCGTATAAGCCTTACCCTCCACCAAATCTTCTGGAGAGTATGTCTTCTTGCCAAATCCGAAATCTTCTGGTGAGCAAGATGCCAACAAGAAGACTGCCATGGCAACAAGAAGCGTATATATAAGATTATGTATTTTCATATCTTCTTATTATTAAATGTTTATTATATTACCTACCCAACTTTACCATCCGGCATTCTGAGTCAGAACGTTACCGGAAAGCGTAATCTGAGTATTAGGAATCTGCATCAGACCCTTCTTGCTGGTAAAGTTGTCAACAGCAAACTTGGTAGCTGCCTCCACTCCACCATTCTTTACCTTGGCACCATTCTGAGCCTTGGCTATCTCCTGTGCAGCATAAGAACCATCTTTGCCGTAACGCATCAAATCCCAGAAGTGAACACCTTCGAAAGCCAACTCGATGGCGCGCTCCTTGCGAATATTCTCAATACTGTAGTCTTCTGGTTCAAGACCCACACGGGCACGTACCTTGTTCAGACCATCGGCAGTGCCATTCAGCTCAGAGTGCATCAAGAGCACATCAGCATAACGCATGATGGTATAATCCTGATAGTAAGTGATGTTCTGATGCTGCTCACCCAACTGGAAGCCCACTTCCTGTCGAGTACCATCGGCAAAGCACATTGGGGCATACTTGCGGGTATAATAACCCGTATACTCATAAGAGTCAGACTCATCTGCTGTAAAACCGGCATCCTTGCAGCTCCAGACACAGGCACTGAAACGAGGATCGTTTCTAAACTGCTCTACGAAATAAGGAGTAACCGGGCAAGCTCCCCAACCACTGGCGATGCATATATCAGTAGCACAACGGTTGCGAGGACCCAAATATACCGAGAAGGTATTACCATCACCATTGCCATTGTAATCGTGGGTAGAGTTCAGCTTCAGGTTCAAGACAATCTCCTTAGAGAGACTACCCTGTCCTGCCTTCCAGGTCTTTCCGTCATACCACTTGCCGGCATAGGTTGTTTCCCAGGCATAGTTACCCGTTGAAGAAGCATCCTTGGTACAGGAAGGCATCCAGAAATCGGCATAGTTCTTCTCCAACTCATAGCCACCGTTTTCTACCACATCATTGATGGCAGCAGTAGCCTCAGCCTTGGAACATGCAGGATGCTCCTCGCCGTAATAACCCGTATAATAAAGGTATGCGCGAGCCAGCAAAGCCTCAGCAGCATACTTGGTGATGCGGCCATCATTGGAATCACGGTCCTTCAAAGGATAAGCATCGGCAGGAATATTGGCTGCGGCATACTTCAAGTCATCGAAGATAGACTGATATACTTCCTTCACCGGAGTACGCGGTATGTTAGCCTCAGAAGGTTCGAGCAACAAAGGCACATCACCAAACAAACGGGCCAAATCGAAATAGAGAATGCCACGAAGGGCACGAGCCTCGCCCATGATACGGCCTTCTGCCTTGGTATCACCATTCCACTTGATGGTAGCATCAGCCTGAATCAGCTGATTGCAACGGTAGATGGCCTGATAATAATTCTTCCAATCTGTATTGAAGAGATCTGTATATGATGGAGCAACTGTCAAATCAAACTGGTCGATGGCATTATTGTTCTTGGCATCAGAAAGACCCAAGCCTGCGAAAGCCTGCTCGGAGGCAAACTCAGCCGTCAGGTACATACCGACACCTTCATCGCTCAATGTACGCTGCCATCCATCGTAGCAGCCTACAAGATCCATGTCTGCTGCAGCCGGTGTGCTATAAGCAGTCTCGGAATTCATCTTTGTCTTAGATGAAGTGTCCAGGAAGTCATCGCATGACGTCAAAGCCATGGAAGAGAGAATCAGGGCACTCATCAATATATGTTTCTTATTCATATTACTTTCTGTTTAAGAGTTAGAATGCAAGATTTAAACCAACGATGAAAGTACGAGGATGTGGATAGTAACCCATATCAACTCCTGATACCCAGGAATCGCTGCTGTTACCATCTGTACCGTTGAATGAACCGATTTCCGGATCCATACCATCATACTTGGTCAAAGTAAAGAGATTCTGCATCTGGAAATAGAGGCGCATCTTAGAGAGTCCCTTCCAAGAGATGAGCTTCTTGAAATCGTAGCCCATGGTAAGGTTCTGCAAGCGGATGTAGTCGCCATCCTGCAAGTAGAGGTCTGAGAACAACCAGTTACCAACATCTCCGTAGGTAACACGAGGAATCTCATTGCTTGTACCCTCACCTGTCCAGCGCTTCAAGATTCTGCGGCTGTAGTTAGCCTGAGATGAGCTAGGATCACGGTAAGACTGTGCAATCTGGAAACCGGCTGCACCTGTGAAGTTAGCACTCAGGTCAAAGCCCTTCCATGCCAGGCTGAAATTGAAGCCAAAAGTATACTTAGGAAGACCATTTCCCAAATCAACCTTATCGCTGGCATTGATAACGCCATCATGATTCACATCAACATACTTTACATCACCAGGCTTTACATCTGCCTGATAAATACCGTTACCGGCAGCTATCCAATCGTTGATTTCCTTCTGGTTCTGGAAGAGTCCCGCAGTCTTGTAACCCCAGAAGTAACCGATTGCATGACCATTCTCCGCACGATAGAATTCCTCAGCATTCTGATAAATCTGGTTGGTAGCACCATGGATGATACCATCTAATGTAGGAATATTACCTACTTCATTGTGGTTATAAGCGAAGTTGGCACCTACACTATAAACTAAGTCCTTGCCAATCTGGTCATTCCATGAAAGTCCAACCTCGATACCCTTGTTCTTCACATCACCACCATTGATGACAGGACCACCGGTACCAGCTGTAGCCAGGACAGGAGCCTGAACCAACCAATCCTTAGTGCTCTTGATATAACCATCGAGAGTCAAGGAAAGACGCTGACGGAGGAAACGGGCATCCAAACCAATGTTATACTGCTCTGAAGTCTCCCACTTCACCTTCTCATTAGCCAAACGCTCTGTATAAGCACCCATCACCCAAGCATCGGTACCACCAGTAGCCCCAAAGTTGTAGTTGGTATTGGATGTTGTAACAGGAGCCAGATACTGATAGCAGTTGATATTAGCATTACCAACCTGACCCCAAGAGAGACGGAGTTTCAAGAAATCCAACCAGGAAGCAGCTGACTTCATGAAATCTTCCTCAGTCAAAGTCCAACCGGCAGAAACAGATGGGAAATAACCCCAACGATGTCCCTTGGCAAACTTAGAAGAACCATCGGCACGCATGGTAGCATTCACCATGTAGCGATCTTTCCAAGACCAACCCAAACGGGCGAAGAAAGACTGACCACGGGTAGCATCGTAAGGACCACCACTAACCTTACGGTCAGCATGTCCCTTCTCAGTATTCTCTACATAGGCATGCTCCCAGTCATCAAAGCCTGCAGTCAGGTTCACACCATAACTACCTGTTGATTCACCATCATACTTAGTAGTCTCACTACCCAACAAAGCACTGATATGGTGCTCCTTGATATTGAAATCGTAAGTCAGGGTATTGGTCCAAACCAGAGAAGTACCATTGCCATTGCTCTGGTTCACCTTGGTGATACCATTACCACTCTGCGGAGTAAACTTATAAATAGGAGTAAATGAACGATAGTTAGAGCCACCATAGTTCAAACCGAATACGGTCTTGAACTTCAGGTTCTTGATAGGTTCAATCTGTACATAAACATTCGCATCAACCGAAGTACTCTTACTCTGGTTGTAGCGATTCATCATCATAGTACCATAAGGGTTACCATCATTCTTGTTCCAGTCAGAATCAACGGTAGAATAATAGTTACCGTCTGCGTCATAAACAGGAACCAGAGGAGAAGTTGAGAATGCACTGCGGAGGTTGTTGTTATAGATATTGCCGGTACCCATGCCACGGCTATCCTTATAAACAAAACCTACGTGCTCACCAATAGTTACCAATCCATTCCACATCTTATGTTCAGAATTGACACGAAGGTTATACCTTTTATAATAAGAAACGTCAGAACCGCCAATAAGACCGTCCTGTCCGGTATAACCACCAGAAATAGAATAAGTAGAAGTCTTACTACCACCGGTAAAAGCCAGACTATGGCTAGTGGTCAAGGCACCATTGTCTACAGCCTGGTCAATCCAGTCTGTATTATAAACATTACCATTTGCATCACGGATAGCACTGAGAGAAGTCCAGTCGATAGGCGACATATTATATGAATTCAGCAAAGCCTCATCCATAATCTGCATATACTGGTTGGAATTGAGCATTTCAAACTTGCGCCCCAGAGTCTGCCAACCTACATATCCATCGTATGTAATTTTGGAAGAACCTTCCTTACCGCTCTTGGTTGTAACGAGGACTACACCATTGGCAGCCTGTGCACCATAGATAGCAGCAGAAGCAGCATCCTTCAACACGTCGATGCTCTCGATGTCGGCAGGGTTCAAGGTTGTGATATCACCACCCACACCATCAATCAAGTAAAGAGGCTGAGAGTTTCCTACGGTACCCAAACCACGAATGGTAACACTCATGGCTGCACCTGGCTGACCAGAAGTAGAAACGATGTTAACACCAGGTGTCTGTCCCTGCATGGCAGAAAGAGGGTTGGTGGTGTTAAGCTTGGCGATGTCGTCACCCTTCAACTGAACGGTAGCACCCGTCACCAGCTTTTTCTTCTGAACACCGTAACCTACTACGACAACTTCATCAAGTGACTGCTTGTCTTCATTTAAGGTTACGTTGATTGTCGAACCTGTAACTTTAATCTTTTGGGTGATAAAGCCAAGATACGAAACTTCGAGTGTTTGTCCATTCTTTGCTTCAATGGTAAAGTTACCATCCAGGTCAGTAACGGCACCCGTCTTTGTACCCTGCACCATGACACTTGCACCAATCAATGGTTCATTGTCACTGCCAGAGATGACAGTACCTTTAACCGTCTGAGCATTGAGGACACCCGCTCCGATTCCTAACATTGCCTGGAACACCAACATGATGGCTACCAGAACAACTTTGCAGAGCATGTGGCTCTGCGAGAATTTCTGAGATGTTTTTCTCATAATTACTTTAGGTTTAAATTAATAATTGTTGCTTCTAGGTTTAATATAGGGCCTATGTAATATAGGTCGAATATTGCCTTTATATAAATAAGGTATGAGCCTCGGTTGTGAGGATTGCCTCGATTTATCGTTGTTTACATTTACTTTTCCGGGGGCAAAGATAGATAAAAAACAGACACAATGGGGTATGTTTTGGTTAATCAATTACGTATAAAATGTTGCGCAACCTACATTTTTTAACGAAAAAGCACCAAAATGTAGCATAAAATACATTTTGGTGCAAAAATTGCTTAATTAATATGATATTTTATCAACCCCGGCATCGGAGCTTTCAAAATCTGGGAAATCTTGAGATGAAACTCATCCTCCATCACATTTCTCAAAGGTGATTCAAAGTAATAGGCAATGCTTCCAACAAAACCAAGCATCGGGATTTCTTCTTCCAAGGATGAATGCCATGCCTTCATGCCTGGCTCCAACTGGCTTATATCCTCGGTGCTCGCCTTGACATATTTAATATAAGGTGTGAGATTCTTTGCGTAGAACTGATTGAAACTCTCCAATATCATACGATAGAGAGCCATCGCTTCATTCAGTTCATCGGTCCCGTTCTCATGTTTCTCACCTTCTGCTATCTGTTCTGAGATAAAAGGACAGATGGAAGCCAGAAAGCGATTGGCAAGCGGCTGTCTGTACACCTTATTAATAATAGTAGGATAATCCAAACCCGACCAGGCAAGATATTTATTCTTTAGAGATACAGACAATGTGCCCTTGAAGATACCATTGAGGAAAAGTTTTCCGATTACTGCCCCACTACCCTCATCGCCCAGGATATATCCCAACGGAGGCGTGTTCATCACAATCTTCTCTCCATCGTAAAGACAACTGTTGGCACCGGTTCCCAAAATACAGGCGATACCCGGTTTCTTGCCAAAGAGGGCACGGGCTGCTCCCAGCATATCACCTTCTGCCTCAACCTTGGCTTCGGGAAAAGACTGCTGCAAGAGTGATTTCATGCGAGACTTCATCGCCTCGGTTACTCCACTGCCATAAAAGAAAACCTCCTGAGGCTGCTCTGACAGAACAAGTTCCTTACACAATACATCCAATATCTCGGCATCACTCTGATGAATCGGACTGATGCCCTGCGTCTTACAGGTAACCATCACGTTACCCTGTTCATCAACCAGAGCCCAATCGGTCTTGGTACTGCCACTATCTGCTATGAGTATCTTCATATTCTTATCTGATTAATTAACGTATCCTTTGACGTTGCAAATGTAATCAATTTATATGAAAAATGCAAAAGATAACCCTAAAAATCGAACGTAAAGGTGCTAATATATCAAAAAAGGCGGTTTTCTCTTTGCTTTTTCACGAATTATTAATAACTTTGCAGTCAAATTTACTAAATATGAAGAAGAGACTATACATCATAATTCTGCTGATGGTGGCATTCGTACTGCCAAGTAATGCTGTGCTCAAGGAAGCCAACCTGGACACAACACTCTATATGCTGCGTACAGAATTGACCAACTATCACATAGACTTGGAGAAACAGAACCAAGCTGCCAAGGCTCAACAGTTGGCTGTGATTCAGGAACTCATCAGTATTGTGAAACAGGCTGACCAGAACTCCATCATGCTCTATTCGCAGCGCAATGGGTATATTTTCGACATGACGTATGCCTGTCATGAGGCTACAGAGCAGTTTAAGAAGTTTAAGTCGAAGGCTGTTCCTTTCCGCCAGATGATCAAGAAGAACAATGTTGAGGTGGCGCGTTTCGATTCGCTCATCAACTATCTCTACGGCATGAACACCATGTTTCTCAGCGAAGAAGCACAGGTGAACCGAAACGTTGACCTGACTCTGGCAGTCAATATCCGACGCCAGCTGGTAGAGAAACAGAAACAGTTGCAAGCCTATGTGCAGGCTTACGACCGAACCGACCGTAAGTTACAGGCACTCAACGACTATGCCAACCGCAGATACGAAGATATCCAGAACAGCATCTTCAATAATGGAGGCGACAACTATCTGCGCATACTCCGTAACTTCAGCATGAACTATAAGGAGGCGAAGACATCTGTAACCGAGAAATACAAGCCCGTACCGGGCATGATGTCGCAATGGGATGTTCGTATCATCTTCATCCTCTTTGGTATCATCATCTTCTGGGGGCTCATCTCCATCTTCCTCAATCTCTTTACCATCCGCATCGTGATTACCCAACTCATGAAGCATGGTATGTTCGAGAACAGAAAGGAAAGTTTTATGGCAAAACGACCATGCCTTATCATGGCGATGACGGTAGTAACCTTCGCATTCATCCTGGGTATCGTAAGAATGGCGGTTACCCAGAACTTCGTGATTATGGCAAGCCAGCTGCTGGTAGAATATTCCTGGTTGGTTGGCGTCATCCTGGTATCTATCCTGCTACGTGTAGACAACGATAAGATCAAGAATACCTTCCGTATCTATTCGCCATTGATGCTGGTAGGTTTCACCGTTATCGTGTTCCGTATCATCCTGATACCAAACGACCTGGTAAACCTTATCTTTCCACCAGTCCTTCTGCTCTGCGCTCTCTGGCAGTGGAATGTGATAGGCAGAAAGCACAACCAGGTATTGCGCACCGACAAGACATACGCATTCATATCGCTTGCCGTATTCGGAGTAAGTACCATTTTTGCCTGGACAGGTTTCACACTGCTTGCCGTCCAACTTATCATCTGGTGGACCATGCAGCTTACCTGCGTGCTTACCATCACCTGTTGCGAGGGATGGCTCAGCGTATATGCCAAGCGTAAGAAGTTGGCAGACAAGGCGATTACCGACAAATGGCTGTATCGCTTTATCTATAAGGTATTGCTCCCTATTTCAGGCGTGCTCTCGTTCATCATCTCTATCTATTGGGCTGCAGATGTATTCAACATGAGTGATACGACATGGGAGATATTCAACAAGGATTACATCAAGACCAGCAACTTCACTGCTTCGCTTTTCAGTATTTCAGAGGTAGCTTGTCTGTACTTCCTGTTCAACTACATCAACATTACTTCTGTAGATTTCATGCGTCATCACTTCGAGAAGGCAGATCCGGCGTCGGCTGCCTCAAAGATTGTGATGTTCAAAAACGTGATGCAGGTGATTATCTGGAGTATCTGGCTGATGATAGCCCTGAACGTATTCCAGGTTGGTAAATCATGGCTACTTGCTATCTTTGCCGGCTTATCAACCGGTCTGGGTTTTGCATCAAAGGATATTCTCGAGAACATCTACTACGGCGTCTCTCTGATGATGGGCCGTGTGAAGGTGGGTGATTATATCATCTGTGACGGCACCCGTGGTAAGGTGAGCAGTATCAGTTATACCTCTACGATGCTGGAGGCTACCGACGGTTCGGTCATAGCCTTCCAGAACTCGCAGCTCTTCTCAAAGAACTACAAGAACATGACCAAGAATCATGGTTATGAGTTGGATATTCTGGAGGTAGGTATTGCTTATGGCAGTAATGTGAAGGAAGTGAAACAGATTCTCATCGATGCCCTGATAAAACTGGATTGTATCTATCAGGACAAAGGGGTGAAGGTGTTACTGAAGAGTTTCGATGACAGTTGCATCACCCTCAGAATTGTGGTATGGGTGAACGTGCTTACCCAAGCCATCGATGATGCCACCATCATGGAGTGCATCTACGATACGCTCAACGATCACAACATCGAGATTCCGTTCCCACAGCGTGAAATTACAATTAAACAAGTTAATAATTAACAGTTTGTAGTTTACAGTTAATAGCAGGTTATCCCCCTATTAACTGTAAACTATCAACTATAAACTATAAAAAGATATGGCAACATTCATAGCAGGTCCTTGCGTCATCGAGTCAATGGAACTATTGGAAACAGTAGCTCAGGAACTCGTCCGCATTAACGAAAAGTTAGGAACCCAAATCATATTCAAGGCTTCATTCGACAAAGCCAACCGTACCAGCATCCACTCTTTCCGTGGTCCAGGACTGGAGAAAGGACTCCAGATGCTGGGAGATATCAGGGAGAAGTACAACCTTCAGGTTACAACAGATATTCATGAAAGTTATCAGGCTTCAGCAGCAGGCGAAGTTTGTGATATTCTCCAGATTCCAGCCTTCCTCTGCCGACAGACCGACCTTCTGGTTTCTGCAGCCAAGACAGGCAAAACCGTCAACATCAAGAAGGCACAGTTCCTGAGCGGTAGAGATATGAAATATCCTGTAGAAAAAGCATTGGAGAGCGGTGCCAAGGAAGTTTGGCTCACAGAACGCGGCAACTGCTTCGGCTATAACAATCTCGTGGTAGATTTCAGAAACATCCCTGACATGAAGGAGATTGTGCCAAATGTCATCATGGACTGTACCCATAGCGTTCAGCGCCCGAGTGCAGGTGACGGCAAGACCGTAGGCGACCGTAAATTCGTTCCAGCAATGGCTAAGGCGGCTAAAGCTTTCGGAGCTACCGGCTACTTCTTTGAAGTACATCCAGACCCAGACCAGGGCAAGAGCGATGCAGCCAATATGCTGGAATTAAACAAGTTGGAATCACTTATAGAAGAACTCCTGTAAGTGAAGAACGAAGAAACAACGTTCGGCGTACGAATGGAAAGCCAATTCAAATGATTTAGAAATGACCGATAAAAATAACAATATAGATGATAAGATTGTTCGCGGTTATGGCGAACAGGCTCTTAGAGACGAGGCGCAGGCCATCCTCGACCAGATACCTTATCTGGACGACAACTTTGAGAAAGCTGTAGACATGATGTATCATTGCCAAGGCAAGATTATCGTTACAGGAGTGGGCAAGAGTGGACACGTAGGTGCCAAGATTGCCGCTACACTTGCCTCTACAGGCACACCAGCCTTCTACATCAATCCACTGGATGTCTATCACGGCGACTTAGGTGTGATGACCGATAAGGATGTGGTTCTGGCACTGAGTAACAGCGGTCAGACCGATGAACTGCTTCGTTTCATCCCGATGGTACTCCACATGAATATTCCTATCATTTCCATCACCGGAAATCCAGATTCCCTGCTGGCAAAATACTCCAACCATCATATCACCGTAAAGGTAAAGAAGGAGGCTTGTCCGCTGAACCTCGCCCCTACCAGCAGTACTACTGCAGCATTGGCTATGGGTGATGCACTGGCTATCGCCCTGATGCAGGTACGCCACTTCAAGCCTCGTGACTTTGCACAGTTCCATCCTGGTGGAGAATTAGGCAAACGACTGCTGACCACAGCAGAAGATGTGATGCGCAGCGATGATATGCCTATCATTCCTAAGGAAATGCACCTGGGCGAGGCTATCATCCACGTAAGCAAAGGCAAACTGGGATTGGGTATCTCATTGGATGAAGACAACCACGTTATCGGACTTATTACCGATGGTGATATCCGACGCGCCATGGAGAAATGGCAGGCTGAATTCTTCAACAAGACTGTAAGCGACATCATGACCACCACTCCAAAAATGGTGACTCCGAAGACGAAGATTTCGGAGATTCAGCGCATCATGCACAAGTATAAGGTGCATACGGTACTGGTTGTAGACAAGGATAATCATTTAAAGGGCATTGTAGATCACTATGCCTGCATGGTATAAATTTTTAGGCACGGATAACACAGATTACACGGATTTATAGATAACACGGTTATAGATAAGATGAGATATTTTTTATTAATAGCAACATTATGGCTGTCTTGTTCGCTGTGTAGCGCACAGACCAGCGATTCACTGATTGTAAATCAGCTTCGTGGGAAAGGTGTCAGCTTTTCTCACGATAATTCCGTGACCCTTCTGATGAATGGTCAGGAAAAGTTTGATGATATGTTCCAGGCAATCCGACAGGCTAAACATAGTGTACATCTGGAATACTTCAACTTTCGTAACGACAGCATCGCCTCCCTCCTCTTCGACCTGCTAGCTCAGAAAGTCAAGGAGGGTGTAAAGGTGAGAGCCTTATATGATGGTTTCGGAAACTCTTCCAACAACAAGCCTCTGCGAAAGAGACATCTCAAGAAAATCCGTGCCAACGGCATAGAGATTTATGAATATAAGCCCCTGAAGTTTCCATGGGTACATGCAATCTTCAACCGTGATCACCGTAAAATCGTAATCATTGACGGACAGATTGCCTACACAGGCGGTATGAACGTAGCCGACTACTATATAAAAGGTACGAAAGTTGTAGGAGAATGGCACGATATGCACTGCCGCATCGACGGAAGCGAGGTGAATACCCTGCAGAAGATATTCCTCAAAATGTGGAATAAGGTGAGCGGACAGAATGTGCACAGCACTGAGTTCTGGAGATATAAGAAGAAGGATTATCTGGTAGAGAATCTCAAGCCGGATACGACAGCAACAGCCTACAGAAAGATGGTCGGCATCATCAACCGCGAACCGCATATTACAAAGGATATCATCCGATATTTCTATGTGAATGCCATCAATGATGCACAGGACAGCATCAAGATCATCAGCCCCTACTTCACCTTGAGTCATAAACTCAAAAAGGCATTGAAGAATGCTGTGAAAAGAGGAGTAAAGGTAGAAATCATGCTCTCTACCAAGAGCGACATTCCGCTGACTCCTGACTGTGGTTTCTATAATGCCCACAAACTGATGAAGGCAGGATGCAATGTTTGGATGTACACACGGGGCTTCCACCATACCAAGATTATCATGGTAGACGGCAAGTTCTGTACCGTTGGCAGTGCCAATCTCAATGCCCGAAGCTTGCGCTGGGACTATGAAGAGAATGCAGTGATCGTGGATTCTTGCACTACCCAACAACTGGTACAGCTCTTTGATGGAGAAAAGAAAGACAGTTTCTTACTCAATGAGAAGAACTGGAGAGAGTGGCGTACGGGCTGGCAAAGATTCAAAGGATGGTTTGCAGCAAAGGTACTCACTCCATTCTTGTAAAAACAAGATATAAGTATAACCCAACTTTCACTAGCAGAAATATAATAAACAGAGATGAATGAAGAAATGATGAAAGCCATGGCTGGCAAACAGATGCTGGAAATGGCAATAGTAGAGAGCAATACACTCGCTGCAATGGGACTCAGACAACTGCTTGAGTCGGTGATGCCCATGATGAAAATCTCGACCTTCGGTTCGTTCCGTCAGTACGAGGCAAACAATCCAGACCACTTTGTTCATAGCTTTGTATCTATGCACATTGTACTGGAACACCGTTACTTCTTCACACAGGGCAACAGGAACCGCCACGTGATCGTTCTAACACCCAGCAACGATCCCAATTCGCAACTTGCAGAATTTCATTGTCTCTGCGTCAATGTACCAGAAGGATACCTGATAAAAGAGCTTCTCAACCTGCAGCATTCCGGTCATCCTCATGGCGAACATATCCCTGCCATGCCCCCTGTCACTCAGGAAAAAGTTCTGTCGGATAGAGAAATAGAGGTATTATCTCTGGTAGCACAAGGGAAAATCAACAAAGAGATTGCCGACCAACTCTGCATCGGACTGACTACCGTGATTACCCATCGCAAGAAAATACAGGAAAAACTAGGATTAAAAAGTGTGTCTTCACTCACCATTTATGCTGTGATGCATGGTTTTGTTGACATCAATATGATCTAGCCTTCACCATAAATAGTGATGCAGAATCATCACATACCTAAATATAATGATAGCGCCTTCCCCTCATGTGAGAGGAAGGCGCTATCATTTTAGGAAAAATAACATTATTTAAACTGATATTTCACAGATAAACTACAGCTTTACAGAAGAAATATCAACCAAATTGTTCACGATGGCATAAATTGTAAGACCTGCAGGAGAGTGAATCTGAAGCTTTCGGGCGATGTTTCTGCGATGCGTAATGACCGTATTGATAGAGATAAACAGGTGGTCAGCAATCTCCTTGTTGGTCATTCCCTGAACCAAAGCAACAATCACATCTTTCTCACGGTCGCTCAACTGTTCGTCGCTCATCGGAGTCTGATTAATCATGCTCGAAATCTTGG
>ENA-OPFG01000555-OPFG01000555.1-human-gut-metagenome-genome-assembly--contig:-NODE-555-length-23934-cov-4.088739_pt1 | contig 23934 bp, 30 predicted proteins | sample MGYA00241304_ERZ501542 | MGnify/ENA primary metagenome ERZ501542 (study PRJEB25962, sample SAMEA2042427) | human gut metagenome | biome: human gut; feature: human-associated habitat; material: faeces...
CGTGGGAAGATGGCAAGGATTGGCGCAAGTATATGCGTGGTTATGCTGGGCTGAGAGAAGTAAAAAGTAGGCTGAGGGGAATTGACACCCGCAATATGGCCAATGGCGGGCGAAAATCTAAGTTTATAAAGTTGACGGAAACTGAAAAAGATTTTATAATTAAAGAAGCGAAGGCTATTGGAATAGATGCAAAGTATATTCGCTTTAGAGATTATCAGGCAACTGGATATAATGAGAGACATAACTTAATATATGTTAGTAGTCAAGTTTTTCCCGCATCAGACGATTCTCCTATCGCAAGGGATAGAATGAGCGTGAGAGCGGTTTTGGCGCATGAATATTATGGTCATGTAAAAAATAGAAATACTATAATCCCTAATAAGCATTGGATTGATGAATTTAGAGCAAGCTATAGAGCGGCTCAAAACTGTGTTGGGCTATCGGATGAAGATAGAGCAGACTTAGTACGAGATGCGTATGATAGAGCAAAAGAAGCAGGCGTTACCGTTAAACTTACAAAATTCGCAAGGAGGGCTTTATATGGATTCTGATCAACAAATGGAAAAATTGCATATGGAGTTAACAGAGAAGGCATACAAAAGTTTTTTCCTTGGGCATGAGGTTGATGTGCGTTGCCCTGTTTGCAATGAACTTGTTCACGTATGGGAAGAAGGAAGTTGCTATGGGGCTGATTGCAAGTGTGGCTTTATGAAAGACATTAATAGAGGTCTCTAATATACCAAGCTTTGAAGTCTAATAACTAAACAACAGACAAGCAGATTTTGAGCGAAAACTCAGAGTCTGCTTTTTAATTGGAGGTGTAGCATGCTAAAAACAACTTTAGGCATAGTTCAAGCGGGGTTAATTCTGGGCAAGCTGTTTGGCTCGTTGGATTTACCGTGGGTTTGGGTATTCACCCCATTATATATCGTAATATTGCTTGTAGCTGCCGTTTTGGGATTAGCTTATTTAGCAGACAGGCAGCGATATCGTAAATTATTAAAATAACATCGTTAATCAAGCACGTGTAACAGCGTGTTTTTTTATTGCCCAGGAGAGGGCACAATATAGGGCGGAGGCCCATGATATGGAGGTATCAGAACAATGGAAATGAAACAGGTTTACGAAGCACTGGAAAAAGTTGAGAACGGTGCTGACCTCATCGCTGCTATCAAGAGCGAAATTAACACTCTCAACAACGAAGCTAAGAAGCACCGTACGGCAGGAGAGCAGAGTGCGACAAAGCTGAAAAGCATCTTGGAGGCTGTTGGTTTGGACGATGGTGACGATGTGGTAGACAAAGCCAAGGGACTTAAGACTACATTAGACCAATTTGCCCAGGGTGGCAAAAAGCCTGATGAGGTCGCAAAGCAGATTACTGACTTAACCGCGCAGGTTGGCAAGGTCACTAAGCAACTGGCTGAGATGACCGAGACCGCGAAGGCCGAAAAGACCAAGCGCCTTGACGGCATGAAGATGGCTAAGGCTGTTGAGCTGCTGACCAAGGGCAACGCTGCGAGCCCGCAGAATATGGCTAAGCTGCTGGAAGGCAGTATCGTTGTCAAAGACGATGAAAGCCTTGCCTATACCGGCACTGATGGTAAAGAAATCAGCCTGGAAGATGGTGTTAACGGCTGGCTGAAGGAGAACAGCTGGGCAGTTAAGGCCAATGGTGCAGGCGGTGGCGGCAGCAATGGCGGTGGCGGCGGTTCTGATGATCCGTTCCTCAGTGGCTTTAATTCTTAATGACGAAAGAGAGGATTTTTTATTATGGCTATTAACTATGCAGATAAGTACAGCGCAAAAATTGATGAGCGCTTCAAGACTGGCGCTCTGACCGCTCCGGCAATCAACAACGATTATGATTTCACCGGTGTGCAGACTGTAAAGGTTTACTCTATCCCTACTGCCGGCATGAATGATTACACTTCTACCGGTGCAAACCGTTATGGTACCCCGGCAGAGCTGGAGGATTCCGTACAGGAGCTGACCTTGACTAAGGACCGTTCCTTCACCTTCACCATCGACAAAAGCAACTATCAGGATACCGGTATGCTGAAAGAGGCCGGTGCAGCATTACAGCGTCAGATTGACGAGGTAATTATTCCGGAGCTGGATATTTATCGTCTGGCACAAATCGCTGCAGGCGCTAAGAACAGCGCAACCGCTGCAGTTACCAAGGCTAACGCTTACAGCGCCTTCCTCGACGGCACCGAGAAGCTGACCGACGAGAAAGCGCCTTTAGGCAATCGTATTGCTTATGTGGCTGCGTCTTACTTCAAGCTGCTGAAGCAGGACGAATCCTTCATCAAGGCTTCCGACCTGGCACAAGATATGCTGGTAAAAGGTCAGGTAGGTATGGTAGACGGCATTCCTATTATCGTTGTGCCTGCATCCTACATGCCGGCGAAAACCGCGTTTATCATCACCAATCCTATCGCCTGCTGCGCTCCTGTTAAGCTGGCAGATTATAAGATTCATGACAACCCGCCTGGCATCAACGGCTGGTTAGTTGAAGGCCGTGTGCGCTATGATGCATTCGTTCTGGAGAACAAGAAAGGTGCTATCTACGTACATAAGACTAAGGCTTCTGGAGAACAGGTTAAGGCTTCTGGAGAACAGGTTAAGGCTTCCGGAGAATAATGAAAAGCGTAGAGATTACGCGCGAATTTGATAAGCTGGTGCGTGCTTTCGAGGCCGCACCGGTCCAAACGCGCGATATGGTACGCAGGCAGGTGAAAATGGCTGTCAGAGATGTCAGGGAATATGCGCGTGACCATCATCGTTTCATCACTAGAAGCGGTATGACTGAAAAAAGCATTATGAGCGAAGTGAAGGAGAACCAAGGAGCTGTTTATCTTGGAAGTAGCACAGCTGTATTTCAGCATGAAGGCACGAAGGCGCATTTGATTGTGCCACGCAGTAAAAAGGTGCTGCGCTTTGCCATAAACAAGGAGTTTGTCTTCAGCAAGCGCGTGCGTCACCCCGGCATAAAGGCGGACCCTTTTCTTTACAAGGCAGCTGATGTTATGCAGCCTGTTATTGTCAGCAGATTTGCCAAGGCTTTAGACAGTCTGCTGGGAGGTTTATAATGGATTACATTGATTTTGGAGATATACAGGACGCGGTATTGGATTGCCAATATGAGGATATTGTCTATGGCAATGAAATCATAAACAGCTTGGCAAGCAGGCTTCAAGTAACCGATATCCCCGAGCCTGTACCTTACATAGTCAAGCGTTTGGGCGTTGTGGCTGCCTGCTATAACAGATGCCTGCTGCAGACCGGCACAGACCCTACGACAGTATTCAACGGCGCTGGCGGTGTAGAAAACAGCGACATATACGCACAGAAGCTGAAACTGTACAAGGCTGAGATGGAACGCCTTATGGCAAGTATTACAGCTGCTGATTTTGGCGTCACCGGAGGGCAGGGGAGAGCAAGTATTCCTCTGTATCGCTCATGAGCAGACGTACCGAAATTACAGATGTTATCATGGGACTTTTGCAGGACCAGATACCGGAAGTGCATTGGAGCAGCCTTGTTACCGGCGCCAGCCGTGGCAATAAGCTGGAAGGCACTGTGAGCTGTGACCGTATCACCTATGTGGAGATGACTAAGAGCGGGCGCAAGGGCGTACTGACATACAGCATCTACCTGCTGGATACGGCAAGCGTTGAAGGCGTCGATGCCTTGGCTGATAAGCTGGATGCCTTGCTGACGCATTATCACGATTTAGGAGGCTGGTGTATTGACAGCCAAGTGAAAGAAATCGTTTTCGGTGTGGCGCAGGGCAAGGCTGATGCAGGCATGGCGCTGATTACCTATGAAGTTTATTTTGATTGTTAGGAGGAACAGATATGAGTGAATATACTTTTCCGACCCGCACCGATGCGACCAGCACTGCGACTGCGGGCAAAGATTATTTGATTTACCTGAATACCGGCACTACCGAAGCAGCTCCGACCTGGACTCTTCTGGGTGGCCAGCGCAGCGGTGATTTGAACCGTGAAGCTGACGAGATTGATGCTTCCCATAAGACTTCCGGTGGTTGGAAATCCACCCTGCCAGGTTTGCGCAGCTGGTCTATCGACCTTGAAACCGTTTACCTTGCGGGTGATATTGGCGCAAAATTCTTGGAAGCCGCTTTTTTGGCAGGCAAGCAGGTGCATGTTAAATTTGAATATCCGGATAAGAGCTTTGTTACCGGTTGGGGTTCTATTACTGAATGCTCTCTGAGCACTCCGCATGATGATGTTGCTACTCTTAAAGGCACAATCAACGGCGACGGTCCCCTCAGCGAACAGAGCAAGGGCTGATTCTTAAAATAAGGCTGGCACTAAGCTGGCCTTTTTCTTATATGGAGGATAACGAATGAAAAAGATTGACATTAAGGCTTTTGGTGAAGGTCAGCAGATTTGGTTTAATATCGGCCGCCTGCGTCGTGTAGAGGACATGTTGAAATGTCCGATTGGCGAGGTGCTGCAGGACGCTGACAAGCTGAGTCTGAAGAATCTGCTGGTACTGCTGAGCGTAGGCATGAGCCAGAACGGCAATAAGACTGAACAGTATTATGCTGAAAAGATTGATGAGGCCATGGAAAACGGCTATAGCATTGCCGATATCCAGCTGCCTGTAGTGAAGGCTGTGGCTGCCAGCGGTATTTTAGGCGTGGGAGCTTATTATCAGCTGTTCCCGGACGAGCTGACTGATGAGCAAAAGGCTGATATTGAATACGAAAAAAACTGATTAGCGAGGGTGGTGGCTGCGTATCTATGCGGACATGGTACAATGCAGCTAAAACCCTTGCTTTTGGTGAATTAAGGCTCAAACCTTGGGAGCTGGACAGGCTTTCGGTGTTTGAGTTTAACGATATGGTTGATGCATGCAATGAAATAAGAATGGCAAAGCGGTGGGAAACGGCCTACTGGGTAGCCAACATCATTTCCCCGCATCTCCGCAAGCCTGCCAAAGCAGGTACACTGATGCGACCGTTCTTGAAGCAGAAGACCAAAGAAGAGCAGGCAAGGGAGCGGGAACGCTTCTATGCTGATTTTGAGCGTCAGAGGAAGGAGGCAGGCAATGGCAAATAAAGAAATATCCGTCAAAATTACGGCGGATAGCAAACAGGCTGAGCAAGGCTTCAGCAGAACTGCAGCAGCAGTAGAAGCTGCAGGCGATGCTGCCGGCAGAATGTCCGCAAAAATGAGCAAATCGACAGCGATTCTTGCAGATATTGCCAAAATGTTTCAGCAGCTGAATTCCGACGTGAAAGCAATGCGCAAGAGCCTGGACAGTATCGACAGCAAGAATGTCCGGCGCGTAGGCGATGATCTGGAAACTGTCAGCAAGCAGTCCAAAAAGGCAACCAGCGGAATAAAAGGCTTTGCTGATAAATGCAACAAGATGAGTGGAGCGCTTAGCGCTATTGCTGCAGTGCAGCTTGGCAGCGTCTTCACCGGCATGGCAGGCGGTATCCTTAATATGGGCATAGCATCTGTACAGGCTGCAGCACAGATGCGTCAGTATGAGATTGCCTTCCAAACTATGCTGAAATCTGCTGAGGCAGGCACGCAAATGCTGAGGGATTTACAGCAGTTTGCTGCAGAAACACCCTTCGACGTGCCAGGTGTTGTAAGCGCAGGTCAGCAGCTGATGGCGTTCGGCTTTAAAGCTGAAGAGATTATCCCTATGCTTACCAACTTAGGCGATGCCGCCAGCGGTTTAGGCTTAGGGACTGAAGGCGTGAGCCGTCTAGCATACGCATTAGGGCAGATGCAGACTAGCGGTAAGCTCAATGCTCAGGACATGATGCAGCTTACCAGTGCGGGCATTTCGGCATGGGATATGCTGGCGCAGGCTGCAGGTAAAACAGTAGCTGAGATGAAGGACCTTTGTTCTAAAGGCGCTATTGACTCTAAAGCAGCCGTGCAGACCATTGTCGCAGGCATGAAAGATCAGTTCGGCGGCATGATGGCTAAGACTTCGGACGAGGTTGCCGGTCTCCTGGCTAACATCGAAGAAACTGCCGGCAATACTTCCGCTGCTGTAGGCAAATATCTGACGGAAGCCTTTAACATCAAGGGCATCTTAAAGGATGTGTCTGACAGACTGGGAGAGTTTCAGCAGAAGATGCAGACGGCGACAGAACAGGGCAAGAGCTTAGGCGACGTCATCAAAGAGTGCGTACCTGCTCCTGTTATCGCCGCAATAGGTGCATTTGCTGCAGTGCTTGCGGTTGTATCGGTTGCAGCCGTAGCGACGTTAGGCGCGGTACTGGGACTTACTGCAGGTATTGTTGCTATAGGCGCTGCAATCGGTACTGTTGCTGCTTTGGTAGTTACTTATTGGGATGAAATTGTTGATGCTGTTAACATAGCAGTACAGGCTATTCTTGATACTGTTGTTATCATCGGTACCGCCATTACAGAAGCCGTTCTTAGTGTTGTAAATTGGATTGTTGGTGCAATAGGTGATATGTGGGCAGATATTACAGGCGACCAAGATAATTGGTTTAGCAAATTTTCTTCTATGCTTGGTGATGCTATTAAAGAAGTAGAGGATTTTGCAAAAAAAGCCATTGATTGGTTCGGCAGAGTTTTCGCAGCGAAAAAAGCTGTTGTTGATACTCGTAATGCTGATGCTGAACTTGCTCAGATTCAGGAAGATTATAAAATCTATGAGGAAGCAAAAAAGACTACCAGAAAATCTGATTCCAGCAATCTTTTTCAAAATCCTGATAAAGGCAATCGTGGTTCCGAAAGAAATTCTTCCTTAAAGCAGGAGAATGTAGCCTTAAAGGCTATGCAGGACGAAAACAGGATAGCTCAGGAGCGGAAGAAAATCGCAAACGACTATGTCCGGCTTGTTTTGAAAAAAGAAAAAGACATGTGGGCAGCTCAGAACGCTATTGCTAAAAAGTATGGCACTGACGCTCAAAAATATCAGATTCAGCTCAAAGAAATTGAGTTCAACAAAAAGCAGGAACTGCAGGAAGAAGAACTGGCCTACACGGAACAGATACTTGCTGCTGAAAATGCACTTAAGGAAGCGCAGTTGCGTGGAGCATCTCAAAAAGAGCTGGAGATGCTCAGGGAGAAGTTGGCGTTGCTCAATAAAACGCACCAATATACGATTGATAATATCAATCAGACTGCTGCGGCTAAGGCCAATAGTGCTCAAACTGACTACGATAACAAGGAGGCAGAATGGCAAGCGCGACACGATACATCCTCTACTGTTGATAAATGGAGCATGGACGCTGAACGTGACTTTGAGGCGGGCAAGGCAAAAGCGGATAAAGCTACAACCTATGAAGAAAAGGTTCGTTTAATGAATGAAGCCTTACAAAAATATGACGAAGAACAGCAGAAAATCAATACCATCAGCAAGATTCAGCAGACCAGCAATCAGCTGGCGAAGGATTTTTCCGGTGCTATAACTGATTGGATTACCGGAGCTCAGAGCTTCGGAGATGCTATGAAAAACATTCTGCAGCAGCTCATTGCACAGCTTATTCAGGCAGCTATTTATGCAACTATCGTAGCTGCTTGCACTGGCGGCGGTGGTGGTTTTGCGGCACGTTGGAAGGGTGCTTTCGGCAATGCCTTTGCTTCAGGTGGTGCTGTCGCTGGTCCCGGTACCGGTACGAGTGATAGTGTTCCGGCTATGCTCTCAAATGGTGAGTACGTGCTTAACGCTCAGGCTGTAGACCGTTTGGGCGTACCGTTCCTTAATGGCCTGAATACGGGACGTTTGAGAGGCTTTGCCAGCGGCGGGCTTGTCGGTTCCGGTGGTGTTGCTAGCTATAAGGCAGAACGTGGCAGCAATGGCGGGCAGGTGCAGAGCGTTAATCTGTCTATGAATGTTTCTGCAATGGATGCTTCCAGCTTTGGCGATTTCCTTAATCGTGGCGGGCTGGATGTTGTTCGTCAGGCATTGTATGACAATAACCGCAATTTTGCGAGTGAGGCAGGTGTTTGGTAATGCGTAAGTTCCCAGAATTAAGAAAATTTAGCTGGAACAGCACCTTTGAAGAAAAATGGAATACCACTGTACAGAAATCTGCCTCCGGCCGTGTGCGTACATTGACCAATCAGCTTTACCCGGCATGGACTGTCAAAGCAAGCTATCCTGCGTTGACGGATGCACAGGCAGATGAGCTGTTAGGCTTCGTCGCTTTAATAAAAGGCTCCTTTGAGGCCTTCCTCTGGCTTGATCCGGAGCATAATACGGAAAAAGGTGCACCGTTGGCGCAGGTGAGCAGCAGCAAATATCAGTGCGTAGCGCGCATCGGCAGCTATGTTGAGCCGGTGGAATACGTAGAGAATGTAACCGTTCTGGTAAATGGCGCAATAGTGCCGGCAACCAATTACACTGTAAGCGGAGGCATTATCACCTTCCGGCAGATTCCTTCCGGCACAGTAACGGCTAACTATACATATTACTGGAAAGTGATATTGGCAGATGACGGCCTGACCATCAGCAAGAAATTTGACAATATCAATACCGCAGAAATCAAGCTGGAGGTAGTACGATGAAGGACGTAGGCACAGGCTTAGAAAATTACCTGAATACGGAAAAGCATATGACAAGCTGTGACCTGTTCGAGCTGCGTCTGCCGGGTGGCAGTGTATATTATTACACTGATGCAGATAAGGATATCCTGTATGATGGCCATAACTATCGACATGACGTGCTTCTTATCAAACGCCAGCAGGTCAAGGTTAATGACAGCGTAGTTGTCGACACGCTGAGTGTAAACATCAAGGCTGATAAGACTGCTAAAATCGGCAATACGCCGCTGCTGAAGGCTGCGCATGACGGAACTCTTGATACGAGCAAGCTGTATTTACGCAGATGCTTTTTCCGTGATGCCGTAGTTATCGGTGCTATTGGCTTGTTTGGCGGCAAAGTGGAAGTAAAGTCGTGCGGCGGTTTAGGTTTGGACCTTACAGTGAAGGCTGTTACGCAAGGCCTTAGCCAGGAATTCCCGGTGCGCAAATACTATCCGCAGGGCACATATTCAACAAAAGGCGGAACGATAACGGCCAGCACGGACAGTACAGCAGGCTGCCTGATTGCACCATATGTTCCATTGAAAGAGGTGCTGATGTAATGAATGAGGGACAGAAAATAGCCGAAGCTGCTTTGAGCTGGCTGGGTACGCCACATGTCAACGGAGCAAAGAGCAGAGGCTACGGAATTGACTGCGGTATGCTTTTGATAGCGGCAACGGAGGATGCAGGCTACATTGCGAAGGACTCTGTAAATGTGGCACCATACAGCAACGAATGGCATCTGCATCACAGTGATGAGTGGTTCCTGCATTATGTGCAGACCTATTGCCGTGAGGTCAAGACGATGGAGGCAGGAGATTTCCTGCTGTATCAGTTTGGCCGCTGCATTTCTCATGGCGGTGTATATGTTGGTAATGGCATGGTTTGTCATGCTGTTGTTGAGCAGGGTGTTATCCTCAGCAGCGTTGATGACGTAATGTTTCTGGATGCTAAGGGCAGAAGCAGACTGCGTGGTATATATAGGTTTGGAGGTGAGTAGATGGGCTTATTTAAGACGGCAAACATCGTCAGCAGGGCGGATAAAATCAGCAATTTTACCGTCAGCACGGCTGAGTATGGCAGCGCTGTAATGGAGCTGCTTGGTACAACGCGGATCAGCGGTAACGTTATTTATTATGATGACTTTACGGCCCATGAGCACCGGGAAACCCAGCGCTCCGGCAAGGGCGGCGGTGTAAAATCTACTACAATAACCTATACATATACGGCTGCTGTCATTATGGGACTGTGCGAAGGTCCCATTAAAGGCATCGGCCGTGTATGGATTGATAAGGAGCTGTATCAGTATCCGTCAGAGAAAATCGGCATGACATTGTACAGCGGTACCGCTGATCAGCAGCCATGGCCTTACGTTGTCGGTAAACATCCGGAAAAGGCTCTGCCTTATACCGGACTTGCTTATATGGCCGGTGTTATCGACCTGGGCAACAATGCCAGCCTGCCTAACTTTAACTTTGAGGTTCAGGGCAAGCTGCTGGATACCGGTGACGGCGTTGACGTTAACCCTGCTGATTACATCAGATATATTCTGGACAAGGTTGGGCTGCAGGAAGTTGAGATTGTCGGTTTGGAGAATTACCGGAAGTATTGCCGTGAGTCGGATTTCCTTATTTCAACGCCAGCAGACTACACCAGCGCAAAGACAGCTCGTGATATTGTCAATGAGATTGCAAGCCTGACAAATGCATACATGTTCTGGAGCAATGACAGGTTTAAAATCGTGCCTAGGGCTGACCGTCCTGTAGGCGAGTGGCAACCTGACAAACAGATTGTCTATAACCTTACTGCAGATGATTTCCTTGAACAAAGCAACGGAGCCTGCGTAACCTATTCCCGCAAAGACAGCAGTGAGCTGTACAACCGCTATACCGTGGAGTTTTACAATCGCGAAAATGCTTACGAAAAAGAAAGCGTCAGCTATGAGGACAGCGAAAATATTGCTGATTATGGCTTACGGCAGGCAAGCACAACGGCTGCTCATTATATCTATACCAAAAAGCGTGCGGTGAAGCTGGCAGAAGAGCTGGCAAGGCGCAACAAATATGAGCGCAACAAATACACCTTCAAATTAGACTGGTCCTTCTGCCGGCTTGAACCGGGTGACCTAGTGACGCTGACTGATGCTAATATTGGCCTTGATAAGCAGGTAGCAATGATTGACGGCATCACAGAGGATGCGCATGGCATCCTGAGCGTTACTGCTATCAGCAGAGCTGCAGGCGATTACTCCGAAGCTCTGTATGATGTGCATGAGGTTGACAGGCCTTATGTAGATTTCAACGCTGAGCCGGGGGATACAGATACACCGCTGATATTTCAGCCTCCTAGTGATTTGACCTCCAGTGGTAACGAAATCTGGATAGCAGCCAAAGGCAAGAAGGATGCCTGGGGCGGCTGCACAGTATTTGTCAGCGACAATAATACCAATTATCAAAAGGTCGGTACTATAACCAACAATGCGCGCTTAGGCACGTTGGCCAAGAACATGCAGGTTATTGATACAACCTGCGAGGTCAAGATTAACGGTATGCTGCTCAGCGGCACCGCGCAGGATGCAGACCGTGGCAATACACTATGCTGGGTAGATGGTGAGTGCATCAGCTACACTACGGCTACAATGCTCAGCAACGGCAATTACCGCCTAGACGGCTGCAGGCGTGGGCAATACAACACTACTGCTACGGCGCATAACAGCGGAGCACGTCTGGTGCGCTGCGATGAGGCGCTACTAAAAACAGGGGTCCGGAAAGAGGACGTGGGCAAAAAGATATGGCTGAAGTTTTGCTCGTACAATATCTTCAGCACGGGGGAGCAGAGCCTTGCTGATGTGCAGGCCTATGAGTATACAATTAACGCTTACTACATCCCTCCGGTGCAGAACCTGACGGCCTATAATCGTTACCGCCAGCTTGCCGACGGTGTGGCTCGTTATGACATTGTTGTCAACTGGACTCCGCCTAATATGGCTACATATCTGGAAGGCCAGCTCTGGTATAAGACCAACAATGAGCAGGCAGAAAGAATGGTTATAGCTGAGGGCGTGCCGGCAGATGAAATGGGCTGGCAGGGTGGATGGCTGTATGGCGGTGCTGGCAAAGACCAATGCGTAATACCTCAGGCTATCGTTGGCGATACCTATCGGCTTGCTGTATGCACTAAGGATGAATATGGTATGGCTACCAGCCCTGATATGTCACCTCAGATTGATATTACGGTAGCGGTGAAGACTACTACACCAAACACTCCGGATGATTTCAACATCAGCTTTAATGATGTTGCTGTGGTTACATGGAAAGAGGTTACTAACTCCGATATTGCTTTTTATGAGGTGCGACGCGACAATTACCCCGGTGTTGAGGATGTAAATCTGCTGGCGCGTACCAACGGCCTCAGCGCGTCGCTGGCGCTGTCAGAGCGTACAGGCACGCTGTATCTGTATGCTAAAAGCGCCATAGGTAAATACAGCGCTCCTGCAGATTTGAAATACTACAAAGCAGAACCGCCGAGACCGGAACCTCCGGTGCTCAGTCCTAAAGTAGGCGGTATGGGCATCAAATGCAAGGCTGTACCCAGTGACTGCATCGGCGTGCGCTATTATATCAATGATGATAGCGTGTACAGCAAAAACAATACCCTGTCATATAGCTGTGAAGCAGGCGTGTATGATGTAACCTGTGCTTATGTGGATATGTTTGGCGATGGTCCAACATCCGGGCAGTCGACCTGTACCGTAAAGACTGTTATTGATGAAAGCATGATTGCTGATGAAGCTATCAGCTCCGCTAAGCTGGACAAGATTGTACAGAACAACATCAGCAATGCTACGGCCAACGCAAACAATGCGTTACAAAATAGTAATAACGCTTTAGTTAATGCAAATGCAGCATTGAGTAATAGTAATATTACGGCTGATAAGTTAAAAAAAGATTATAGTACAACCACGCAGACGGAAACACTTATTGCTACACGTGTTGCTAACAGTTTGGGCAATTACAGTACCACAGAGCAGACAGCCAACATGATTGCCGGCAGTATTGCTAATTTCAAGGACAATACGCTTAGTCAGTACAGCACTACTAAGCAGACAGCTGCCATGATTAGCAGTGGCATTGCTGATTTTAGGGACGGTACGCTCAGTAAGTACAGCACGACTGAGCAGACATCCGGCATGATTAGCAGCAGCATTGCTAATTTTAAAAATGACACGCTCAGCCAGTACAGCACAACACAGCAGACTGCTGATATGATTAGCTCGCAGGTTGCAAGTTATACTGACGGAAAGTTAGAAGGATATGCAACCATGCAGCAGACTAAGCAGGCTATATATAGCGCCGTCGTAAAAGTCAGCAATGATACCGATAAAAAATTAGAATCATACAGTACAATCACGCAAACGCAAGATGCTATCAGCCTTGCGGTAAAAGATATCGACCTTGACGGCAATACGCTGGTCAGCAAAATTAACCTTGCTAACGGAGGAATCCTGCTGGACGGCAAGCTCATCCATATCACCGGGCAGACTCTTTTTGATGATAATATTGTTACCAATAAAATGCTGCAGGCGGGGAGTGTGGATGCAAGCAAGATAAAGGTAGATAGTTTGTCAGCTATATGCGCGACTATCGGCGAATTTAAAACGGCTGATACGGGGGCCAGGACTGTTATCAAAGATAATCAAATACTTGTGTACGACGCAACAAACAGGCTAAGAGTGCGAATGGGGGTATGGTGATATGCCACAAGGTTTACAGATTTGGCGAGGCGACGGTAAGTTGATTTTTGATGCCTCAAGGTCACTTTGTCGTGTTTTAGGTAATATTGATTTGACGGAGGCGAAGGGCAAAGTATATTGTGACGATAAACGCAAATGGGCATCAGTTTATCGGATATCAAATGAACAAACGTACCCGGTTAAATTGACTATAGTTGCCGACGGCATAGAATGGGAATACAGAGAAGATATGTATATAGGTCATAAAAAGGATTATAAGTATGGAATGAGGTTAATGTATGGCAGCTATTGACAGTTATTTTGCCGTTTATAATGATGACAACATCTTGACAATTGATGACAATTATAAAAATCTTGTTTATGCAGGCACATTTTACCCGAATCAATATAAAAAATACAATCAGCGATCACAGTGGGTTGCTTCTGATACTGAAGTCTATCAATATTATTATGCTAGCAGAAACAAAGAGTACGAGACGTTAATCACGTTCGATTTGCCGGACGAAAAAGAAAAGAAAAACAAAATATTGGCGTTTATGCCGCCACCTAGTGAAGATGTATCGTATTTCTGCTATCGCGTTAAACAGCGCATTTTTTTAATGATTAGCGTCCCTATTGCCTGTTCACACGGCAAATCAGAGGACGCGTTAAAAAATTTTTTATCGCAGATAGAATATGGGCTATATGCCGAAGCAAAATTACGTAAGCCGCAGGTTGGGGGGAGCAGTGGTGAATGTGGGCTCTTTGTCTATAACGCCGAGGGGGAGGTTGTTTTTACTTCCGACAGACCTTTTATGCAAATTCAAGATTATTTTTTTCGGTCACTCGATAACTTTACAAACGCGGAAGAGGTATTTAAAAAAATTACAATATCCTGTGACAGAGATTTAGAAATTGTGCCGATGACTATGAGTCAATACCTTCGACATACCCCACAAAATTGGCAGCATTATCGCGTATACATAAAAGTAATCACCTCGCGAACTGTAGAGCTTAGCACCAGACTGTATGATTTGATACCCGACCCAGAAGCATATGCTGGAGGCACTATCGACCTCACGACATCATTTTTGCTTACAAGGCGATTGTGAACTAATGGTAATTTTTAAGGAGGCGACAAATGAAACCACAAGCATTTCAGCCGGGCGAGCTGCGCGACGAATATGACCAAATAATTCGCGCCGGAGCCTACGGCAAGAAAACACCATTTGTTAATTCTGACAATAGCGCTATCTTGGACTATATCATGAACAACTTCGATGCGTTATATGCTCAGATACCCAACGGCAGAGCCTATGTAAAATCTGTCAACAATATAACACCGGACAGCAACGGCAATGTTACTGTTAATGTTGGCACCGGCGGTGGTGGAACCGGTGGCACAAACATTACTGTAGACAGTACATTGTCAAGCACAAGTACCAACCCTGTACAAAATAAGGTGCTCTATGCAGCCTTAAACAATAAGTTGGATAAGAATGGTACTGCAACATATGCTGCGCGGGACAGCTCCGGTAATATCATCAGCAGCACATATGCCAAGAAAACGGACCTCAACAGCTATGTGAAGTCAATCAATAATGTGAAGCCTGACAGTGCCGGCAACGTCAACATCAGTAGCAGTGGTGGCGGATCTAATATTACTGTTGACTCTACATTATCCGGCACATCAAGCAACGCTATCGCTAACAAGGCCGTTTACGCTGCTTTAGAAAATAAGCTGGACAAGACCGGTACGGCAGCTGCTGCTACAAAAGCTACGCAGGACAGTTACGGAAATATAATTGTTACTACTTATGCCCGCAAATCGGACCTCAGTGGCTATGTTAAAACGATTAATAACCAAGAGCCTGATGCCAACGGTAACATCAATATTAGCACCGGCGGCGCTGGGACAGGAACAAATATTACTGTAGACAGCACATTGTCGAGTACATCAAATAACCCGATTGCTAACAAGGCTGTTTACGCCGCTTTGAATAATAAGCTGGATAAGAATGGTACGGCTATGTATGCATCTCGAGACAGCTCCGGAAATGTCTTTGGCAGTACATATGCAACTAAAACAGAGCTGAGCAAGTGTGTTAAAAGTATCAACAATTTGACTCCAGACAGCTCCGGCAACGTCAATATTAGTACCAACGGTGGTGGAACGAATATTACTGTAGATACTGCATTATCTGGAACTTCAAACAATGCTATTTCCAACAAAGCAGTATATGCTGCTCTGAGTGGCAAGCTGGATAAAACAGGCACGGCAGTTGCTGCAAATAAGGCAACACAAGATGGAGCAGGAAATGTTATTGCAACGACTTACATCAAAACAGTCAATAATTTAAAGCCAGATGCTTCCGGCAACGTCAATGTTAATTCTAGCAGTAGCGGTGTAAGCACGTCTACACAGAACACATGGACGGCTCAGCAAAACTTCCAGCGCTTAAAATTCAATTTTGAAAGTTTTGCCACATCACGCATCAGCGGCACATACGATAGCCCTGCCACGTCTGTAGCAACCTACAATGTAACAGGTGCGCTTACGCTGGATATGTCCACGTTGGCGGGAATGATAAGCAATGGTGATGCATCAATATTTACAGCCTACATAGCGTCTAATGGCTCTTATGCATTAAGCATCACTAATGCTGGCACTCTAAAATATGCCGGAAGTGCTGCGGATTTAGCGATAACAGCCAGCGGTCTACTTTTAAATATCTTTTTGACTAAAAATACTAGTGGTGTCGTGACAAGCATTGCGCAAGCGACAAAATTATCATGAGGTGCTAGGTGTTATGGGATTGAATCGTATTTTGATGAAGGCTAATGGTAGTACCATTGAAGGTGACGGCGAATTTATCATGACCATGGGACAGCAAGGTTATCAATATGGTTTTTCTCGCTACAATGCTACTATCGGCGAAGTTGAAGGCAACGTGCAGCACGAAGGCAAAGCTGTTACTCTTGTGATGCTGTGTTATTATAGTGGCTTTCTTGATTTTGCTTTCAATATCGAGGGTGTCACTGGGGGTAAATACAATGTTACTGTTAAAGTAACGTCAACGGAAACAAATGAAAATGTACGCATTAACTTTTCAAGCATTCAGTATCAGAGCTATGTTCCCGGCTTCTACGAATATACGCAAAATTTATCTTCAGATGCTGTGCGTATGTTCTCTAAAGCCAACGTCGGTAAAAAATTCAAAGTTGAATTGATCTTTAACTAAGGAGCAAATAATGAAAACGTATACATATAAAGCAAAGCACTATGATAACTTGTACGATTTGTCCGAGGCATTAGGCGCAGACGGTGTCTTTATCCCACGCACAATATCTGATACTGACTTAGAGCAGCTGGGCGTTGTCGTGGCGGAAGCGGAAGAGCCGATTGGAAATGTCCGCGTCCGCAAAATCATGGAGCTGAAGCGCCAACGCGATGATGCGGAGGTTGAGCCGATTGCGTATGGCGGGCACCTCTACGATTACGACAGCAAGGCGCGCGACCGCATCGCCGCTGCAATTATTGCGCTCGATGTGCAGGGCGATGGCGCTAAAATTAGCTGGACCACGGCAGACAATGAGGATGCGGTGGTTACGGCTCAGGACCTGCGTATGATTATCGCCGCTGTTGCTGTGCGTAGTAATGCTTTGCACACAGCGTACCGAGCCGCCAAGGCGAAGGTCGAAGCTGCACAAAGCAAAGACGAAATCGACACTATTTCTATAAATTAGGAGGGTATTTATGAACTACCGACTCTTTACTGACTCAGCACTAGCTGCAGCACAAACTCTTTATTATGGCTGGAGCTATAAGGTAACATTAGCAGCAATCTTAGCTCTATTGTTACACAAACATGCTATTCTTTTTTACGCATTCAGCGTTCTTGTGTTTTTGGACTGTTTAACTAAGTGGATTGCTATCGCCCATGACTATCTCATAAGCCAAGGACAAAATCCTACTGTGCTGCAATCGCTTATCGGTATAAAAGTAGCTCGCAGCAAAGGATTGATTTCCTCCGAAGTAATGAAGCACAGATTTTTAGGTAAAATTTGCGTCTATCTTTTGTGCGTCATGGCAGCTGCCAGTGCAGATCTGATTATGGTTGAGCTGTATAAACCAACATGGGCAGTAGGAACCATTATTGGTTACTTAACGGCAACGGAATTACTAAGTATAGTAGAAAACCTCAACGCTGCTGGCGTTGAGGCTGTAAAAGGCTTGATTGATACTATTAAGAAAAAAAGGATGTGATAACATGGATATTAGACATCTCTTAGCGCATGAGGTAGCTGCTGGCATCATTGCCACCGGCATCGAGGGCGCATACGACAGCGTCAGCTGCAGCACCGCCGGAAATTACCCCAGCATGGGTGTGAGCCAGTGGGAGGGCGGCCGTGGGGATAACCTCTTAAGCTGGATTGATGGCGGCCGTAAATTTATCGGCCGTACCTACTCCGATATTGTCGACTCCGGTGAGTTGGATGAGCTGCGCGCTATCCTCGATAGTGAGCAGGGCAGAGCTGCTCAACTGGAGATACTGGCTGCCGATTGCCTCGATTATGTCGACGCGCTGATGCCGTACCTTAGCGACAGCAAATGCGTAATTTATGCAGCTATGTGGTGCCCGACTAGTACCAACGTGGTAAGGGTATTTGTGCGTAACCGCAAGAGCTGGGGCTACGATGTAAACAATCTGTCAGCGCTGGCGGATGTGTTTGCAGATGAATATTATAAGGCGGCAGCCGTTGGTGCAATGTATCGTCAGGGATATTATAATCGCGCCTACAATACGTATAATTATCTGGTTACACATGAGATTGCTTGGGAACTATTGGATGCATAACAGAAGTATTGGCAGAGATAAGGCAGGGGAAATTTATAATTATCCATTTATCGTATAGAAAAAACTGTCAACAATCCGTCAACAAAATCACTTAATTTGATGCTTTTCAGCTAATATTGGATAGTTCTCGGAATGTTGCTGAAATGTCCATAAACGCCATGAAATAAGGGATATGGAGCATTAGTTGATAGTGTTAAATAATATTTTTGCGTTATTCGGGTACAAGAGGCCGTGAGTTCGAATCTCGCCGCCCCGACCAAATTTAAAACTTAGGAACCGCATGAGAATGCGGTTCTTTTTGTTTTTGCGACTAAGGTGCGACGATTTTTACCGTTTTGAGTTGGCATTGCTACCTGGGGACAATTTGTCCCTATGTAAGTCCCAAGCTCGGGATCTCTTTTTCGTATTTTTTAGGTAATCTGTTGGGTTGACGCTAAATGTATTGTTGGCCCGGTGACGGAATTGTGTGCTGCGCGGTGAACGGACGCGAAAACCGACAGCAAGAATGATGTCAAGGCTCTAAAGACTATTTTGGTGCCTGAATTTAAGCAACCGGTGTAGATAAATTGATTTCTAGAGAATATAATATAGATGAAATCAGCAGGAGGGATAAGAAATGCAGATAAAAATGACTCCTAGAATTCGTGAATTAGTAGATATTTTATCTCATTACGAAAAGGAACATGGGGAAATAGACGAAAATGCACCAAAAGAGGTTTTAGATGCATATAAGGAACTTATGGACTTAGATTGTTGAAAAGTATTGACTAAGCAGCTTTTAAGTAAAAATTCAGAGTCTGCTTTTTATAATATTTTCGTTTATCCATCGCTTTTTATGTTTCCTTTGGAAAATATAATCTTGAACGTTTCTGTATAAACAAAAAGTCCGCTCAGGCGTGAGCGGACAAAAGGGAAAAATTTAAATCCTTAGTCATCTTTAAAAAATTCTCGTATGTTTCATACAGGAATTGTATAGTTACAAAAGGAAAGATTAAAACTGCACCAAAACCGATTATAAAAATAATAATGCCAATCATGGTAATCACCATCCTTTAATTACTTATATTATATCATAGATTCTGAGAAGTAAGGGACGATTTTATCGTCTGCCTGAGTAGAAATTTCAACTGGTGACAAAATGTCACCGGTTTATTGTTTTCTTTTATCATTGTACTGTAGAGGGCGTAATATAGGACGGAGGCCCATGATATATATGTAGCAGAGCAATGGATGAGTATTATTTTTTAGTTTTGTTAAAATCAATAGTAAAAAGTGTTGGCAATAAATCGTCAAATATAAATTGATAAATAAGATGGATTGCGTAGGCTGGTCCAAAACCAATAAACAAGCCTAGCAGACCGAAAATCAATATACATGGCCAAACGATAAAGGCAGTGTTTGCTTCAGCAATGTCTAAGGTAAAGCATATTACAGCAGTTAAGCTAAAACCTACAGCTGCACCTATGTAAGCACCAAGGCCACAAAAGAATATATAAAACAAAATTACTAAGATATCAAATTTCATAAAAATCACTTATTGAAATCCTTTCTAACGTCTTGTGTACGAGTGCTTTTTTGTAATAGAACTTTAGACAAGTAATATTTTTATTCTTCATACACTTATAGACGAAAAAATGTTTACATATTATAATTCTATTATAACGCTATATATTACAGTGTGTCAAATATTTTAGTGAATATATATTTGGTCTTAGGAAGAGGAGTCGCTTAGTAATGGAAAAAGAAAAACAAGTTGTAGGTGACAATAGGACTAACGATTTTCAGGGATTCGTCCTTGATGATTCGCCAAAAACAGTTGAAGAACAATTAGAGATTATTAAAAAATACCTTGAGCGTAGTATGCCTAGAAGAGAGAATGAATAGCGTATTTAAAATATAATGATTGATTAAGCAGATTTTGAGTAAAAACTCAGAGTCTGCTTTTTTCTCATCCCACTAATTTCCGCCATAAAAAGGATTTTCCCTTCGTTCTGTAGAATTATAAAATATAACTGAAAATACTAATTGCAGAATGGAGGCTTTGCGATGAAAATAACTTTTTTAGGTGCAACGCGCACCGTTACAGGTTCCTGTTATCTGCTGGAGGTCAGCGGACACAAGTTTTTGGTAGACTGCGGCATGTTCCAAGGCTCCAAGCTGATAAAAGCGCTGAATGAAAAGAATTTTTTGTTTCATCCGGGAGAGATTGAGGCTGTTGTATTGACGCACGCCCATGTTGACCACAGCGGTCTGTTGCCGAAGCTGGTCAAGGAAGGCTTCCGCGGCCCCATCTATTGCACTAAATCGACAGAGGAGCTGTGCTCGATTTTGCTGCCGGACAGTGCGCACATTCAGGAGGGTGAGGCGGAATACGCCAACCGCAAAGGTATGCGTGCCGGCAAAAAAATTGTCGAGCCGCTGTTTACGGTTGATGATGCTGCCAGAGCCTTGCATTTGTTCAAGCTGCGCAGCTTCGGCGAAGCGTTTAATGTTGTTCCCGGTGTTACCGTCACCTTCCGCGTTGCGGGACACATTCTTGGCTCTGCTTTCGTAGAGATGTCTGTTAACGAAGGCGATAAAAAGACGCGCTTGATTTTTACCGGCGATATCGGTCAACCGAATCAGCCGATTATTGAGGACCCGGCGGCAGCAGGCGGTGCGGATTTTATTATTACGGAATCCACCTACGGCAACCGCATCCATGAAGCTTACGATAAAGAGGGCGAACTGGCGAATATTATCAACGATACTGTCGAGCGTGGCGGTAACGTTATCATTCCTGCGTTTGCTGTCGGGCGTACGCAGGTACTGCTGTACTATTTCCAAAAGCTGCAGGCGGAAGGCAAAATTCCTGAGATTCCTATTTATGTAGATAGTCCTATGGCCAACAGAGCTACGCAGATTACTATGACGAATCCCGAGGAATATGATGAGGAAGCGCGGGCACTTTACGCAATGCAGGGACGCAGGCTGGTGTCTATGCATAACTTGCGCTTTACCGCAACGGTGCAGGAATCCATGGCGATTAACGAAATTCCGGGCAGCAAGATTGTTATTTCGGCCAGCGGCATGGCAGACGCCGGTCGTATTCTGCATCACCTGAAGCATAATCTGTGGCGTGAGGACAGTAGCATAGTATTTGCCGGCTATCAGGCGGAGGGCACTATCGGACGCAGGCTGATAGAAGGTATTAAGCGCATTAAGATTATGGGCGAGGACATCAGAGTCAACGCCAAAATTTACAATATGAAGGGCTTTTCCGCCCATGCGGATAAGCAGCAGCTTTTAGCTTGGTACAGCAGCATGAAGGAGGTGCCTAAGGCCTTTTTCGTTACGCATGGCGAGCTTGATGCAGCCATGGAGCTGGCAGATTCTTTGGGACGCAATCTGGGAACGGCAACCTACATCCCGCACTTTGGTGACTGCGCCGAAATCCATGGTACCGAGTGGCAGATGCATGAATCCGAAATGGTTCAGGTTGAGCCTGCTGCTATCGACCTGCGTGCTTACATGCGTGGCATGGAACACGATTATCTGCTGCAGCGCAGCAAAATCGAGCAGATTGTGGCGCGTAACCCGGATAAGGCGGTTATGGTACGCAAGAAGCTGGAAAAGCTGCATAAGTACATGGATGATATCCTGAAGGATTTGTAAGAAAAAATGATATACGCTTTGCATAAATAAAAAATGCACCATTCCTTGACAGTAGGGAATGGTGCATTTTAGTTTTTAAATCGTTATAGCTTACAGTCTGTTGCTGCTGTTGAGTACGTCACGCATTTTGTGAGCTACCATGTCCTGGATAGCCTGACGTGCGGGTTTCAGGTATTGGCGAGGATCGAAATCGCCGGGGTTTTCTACAAGATGCTTACGGATGGAAGCGGTCATTGCCAGGCGCAGGTCGGTATCGATGTTGATTTTGCAAACACCGAATTTGCCTGCTTGCAGCAGCATGTCTTCAGGTACGCCTTGAGCGCCGTCCAGCTTACCGCCGTACTTGTTGCATTCTTCAACAAAGGACGGGATAACGGTGGAAGCACCGTGCAGAACCAGCGGATAACCAGCCAGCAAGTTGGTGATTTTTTCCAGACGTGCGAAGTCCAGTTCCGGTTTGCCTTTGAATTTGTAAGCGCCATGACTGGTGCCGATAGCGATAGCCAAGCTGTCGCAGCCGGTGCGTTCAACGAATTCTACAGCCTGATCGGGATCGGTGTAGGTAGCGTCCTTGGTGTTAACCTTAACAGCGTCTTCAACGCCTGCCAGTCGGCCAAGCTCTGCCTCAACTACAACGCCTCTTTCGTGTGCATATTCAACAACACGACGAGTCATTTCGATATTTTCTTCAAAAGGATGCTTGCTGCCGTCAATCATAACGGAGGTGAAGCCGCCGTCGACGCAGGCTTTGCAGATGTCAAAATCTTCGCCGTGGTCCAGATGCAGGCAGATAGGCAGACCGGTGTCTTCAATTGCTGCTTCAACCAGCTTCATCAGGTAGATGTGGTTAGCGTATTTGCGGGCGCCGGCACTTACCTGCAGAATCAGCGGGGATTTTTCCTGTTGTGCTGCAGCAACGATACCTTGGATGATTTCCATGTTGTTGACGTTGAAGGCACCAACAGCATAGTGGCCTTCGTAAGCTTTTTTGAACATTTCAGTAGATGTAACTAAGGGCATTTGTCTATTCCTCCTTATTCAGGGTAGCCTTACAGCTACTCTGTCTTTACATTAGTATACACTAATTATATCATGCTCTGCTTATTTAGTACAGAAGTTTCTGTAAATCCTCCGGCAAAGCGCGGGTAATTTCTAAAAATACATCGCTTACCGGATGCTTAAAGGCTAGACGATAGGCATGCAGCGCATGGCGCGCTTGGGGGCCGGGAGTGCCGTAAAGATTGTCGTTTACGAGCGGATGGCCGATGGAAGCAAGGTGCACGCGTATCTGGTGCGTGCGTCCGGTGAAAAGACGGACCTTGAGCAGCGTGCAGCTGCTGTAGGCTGCCAAAACCTCGTAGGCTGTTTTGGCGTATTTGCCGCGTTCGTAATCAACACAGCGTTCGATGATACTGCCTTCCTTGCGGGCGATAGGCGCTTCTATAATACCTTCGCTGCAGTCAAAGCGTCCGCAGGCCAGTGCCAGATATTCCTTTTCAACCTGCTGCTGGCTCAGCCAGTGCTGTACAACAGGCTCCTTGGCGAAAATAACCAGGCCGGAGGTGTTGCGGTCTAAGCGCGACACGGGATGTATACCGGCATTAATGCCGTTGGCTTCATAATATGCCTTTACATAATCGTAGAGTGTAGTGCCTCGCTCGCTGACGGTTGGGTGTACCAGCATGCCTGCAGGCTTATCGATAATCAGCAGAAAATCGTCCTCGTAAGCCAGCATGGATGGTGACAGGATGGCAGCCATCAGTGCAGCTGTTTTTTATCCGGCAGCTCGTCGACTACCTCGATGTTATCGAGCTGTACCTTCAGCTGGCTACGGATGTTTGCCAGATATTCCTTGTACAGCTCCTTTTGTTCTGCCAGCTCCTCCGGGGTCAGTCCGGAAGTTTTCTTCTTTTTGGCTAATGCATTTATGCGGTTAATCATTGCAGTGATTTCCATAATATTTCTACTCCTCGTATAATATAGTCATAGCTTAGGTTGTTTTTAATAAAAATTTAAGCTATATTGTTTTAGATACTGTGGATTAGTTTTCAACTCCTACCACTAGATGGTTTTGCAAAGGCTCTAACCACAGTCTCTTTGTTAATTTGTTAATCAGTTAGATACCGCATGA
>ENA-OPFG01000624-OPFG01000624.1-human-gut-metagenome-genome-assembly--contig:-NODE-624-length-22410-cov-5.396735_pt1 | contig 22410 bp, 14 predicted proteins | sample MGYA00241304_ERZ501542 | MGnify/ENA primary metagenome ERZ501542 (study PRJEB25962, sample SAMEA2042427) | human gut metagenome | biome: human gut; feature: human-associated habitat; material: faeces...
CATTTTATTTACTGCCAGAGCCGCTTAGGCGTGGCGAATTTTTAACGAATTATTGTAATCCGGGATGAAGAATAAGATTGTTTTTGTAAAGAAGCATGAAAAATTTGTAATTTTTAATGTCACTCTTTTATGGAATTGTTGTATAAAAATGAGCATTTGTCATGTCTTCATTATGCAACCTCGGAAACAGTCCGCTTTCGTGTCTATACTGTGAAGAAAGGAGATGTTTTTGATCAGTGTATGTTGACAGATACAAATCTGATGTTTTTGTTGTCCGGAAGTATCACTTTATCATATAATGAATATATGAACGGACAATTGGAATCCGGAAACTTCTGTCTGTTGCCAAAGAGCAGTATGGTTCATGTCAAAGTAAAAGAAGATGCCCGGATAGTGAGTTGTATCTTTTCTCAAAATATAAAAATGTGCAGTCTTTTCTCGCTGCAGCAACTTCAGAATTTCTTGCCTGCTTCTTATTCTTATGAATTTGGTTGTTTACAGATGAATCCTCTTATGAACCGTTTCCTGTGTTTGTTGGTGGACTGTCTGGATCAGGGGCTGGGATGTTCTCATTTTCATCAGCTGAAGCGGGATGAACTGTTTCTTTATCTGCGGGCTTTTTATACCAAAGAAGAACTGGCTTGTTTTTTTTATCCCATTCTGGGAGGAGATATGAACTTTAAGGATTTCGTATTGGCCAATTATAAACAAGTGAAGGATGTGAAGGATTTTGCAGAAAAGGCTAACCTTAGTCTCAGTACCTTCAACCGCCGTTTCCGGGAAAACTTTAATGTGTCAGCTCATCAGTGGCTGGTTTCCAAAAAGGTAGAATCGGTTCGCCGGGATATACTCATGTCGAACCTTACATTCTCTGAAATAGCCGACAAATATAATTTTTCTTCCCCTAATTATCTGGCTACCTTTTGTCGCCAGCATTATGGTATGTCCCCCCATGAAATGCGTGTACAGGGACGTCAGTCCTCCGGTGAGCAGGATGTGTGAGCGGAAATCGTAGGTTTTTGGCTGCTTTTTGTAACAGGTTTTTTACAGTTACTCTCTACCTTTGCAGCGCATTTGTAACTCACGCAGTTACACATTGCCGGGAAGGCAATCGCATGAAATGTTTGTGTAAGAAGATAAGTGTGTATTTAGATAAATGATGGTTAAAAGAATCGTATGTACCGTTCTTGCAGGTCTGGGCCTGGGAGCGGCTGCTTATTCCCAACAGATAGCAGTCAAGACCAACGGACTTTATTGGCTGACCACCACTCCCAATGTTGGAGTGGAAGTTGCGCTGAACAACAAGTTCACGTTCGATCTTTCGGCAGCCTATAATCCCTGGACTTTCAAGGATGACAAGAAGATGAAATTCTGGCTGATACAGCCGGAAGCCCGTTATTGGCTTTGTGAGAAGTTCGAGGGACATTTTGTCGGTGTTCACCTGCATGGAGCCCAATATTACGGCGGATTCAAGGAAAAACGTTACGATGGCTATCTGGTCGGCGGCGGTCTGACCTACGGATATGACTGGATGCTCTCTTCCCACTGGAACCTGGAAGCATCGGTCGGAGTAGGTTATGCCTATCTGTGGTATAAGGAAAGTCCTCGCATTCCCTGTGAAAAATGTTTTGTAGACAGTCATAAGCATTACGTCGGTCCCACCAAGCTCGGCGTAACGGTGACCTATTTGTTCTAACTGATTCTGTAAGTCAATTTATATTGTATATAATGAATACAAAGAAAACCTATAACCTGCTGCTTGCCGGTGTGTTGCCTGTTGTCATGCTGGGATGTGCAGCTTCTCACGAAGGCCACCGCCTGTCGGTAGCTCCCGAAGCAGCCGTTCTGATGCCCGACAGTACACATTCCGTGAAGTTGGATCTGACAGTCCGGGTACCTGAAAAGGCATTCAGCCGCCGCAGTCGTCTGATTGTTGTGCCGCAGCTGATGTCCGGCGACAGTCTCATTGCGGAGTGTACGCCCCTTGTTCTGGATGCCCCCGTCTATGCCCGTAAGCTGCAGCGGCGGAAAGACCTGGAGGGATATACCGACTCACTTTCTTCGTATGCCCGTCCGGCCTACACCGGAAAAAACATGGAAATTCCTTATCGTGAAACCGTGGCAGTTCCCGATTCATTGAACGACGGACGTATTCTGGCGGTTGTGACTACCGACGGTTGCGGTATCTGTTCTGCGATAGATACCCTGGTGATGGCCGACATCAGTAACCCCGTTACGCTGATCGAGCCGAAAGCCGCTCTGAAGGTCGACTGGATTGTACCCGAATTTGTGGTTCGTCCCAAGATCATGCAGGCCCGTGGAGAAGCCCGTCTGCAGTTTGCCATCAACAGTTCGGAAATCCGTATGGATCTGGCCAACAACAAGGCTGAGATGGGGCAGATGCTCGACAAGCTGAAACAGATTGTAGGAGACACTCTGGCTACCCTCAATTCGGTGAGCATCATGGGTATGTCCTCTGTCGACGGTCCTTATGCACTGAACAACCGTCTGGCAAAGGGACGTGCGGAGTCTGCACGGAAATGGCTGTTTGCAAACGTCAATCTTTCGCAGACCCAGCAGCATATATTCAGTGTCGGATCACGCCCGGAAGGATGGGAACCCGTGCTCCAGGCCATGACAGCCGACGGTCATCCCGATTCCCTCCAGGTGAAGGAGATTGTTAAAAAATACAGCGGCCAGAACGACGATGTGGCAGAAAAATACATCCGCCGCCTGCCGTGCTGGAATGACATCAAGAAGAAATACCTCGCCAGCGACCGAAAGGTGGAATACGTGTACACCTATACCTTAAAGAGCTTTACGACCGATGCCGAGATGCTTGCCATGTATCAGACGCGTCCGGATGCCTTCAACGAGGATGAGCTGCTGCGTGTGTCTACCCTGAAGGAAACCCGCGAAGAGAAAGAAGGTGTCTATCGCACCATCCTGCATTATTTCCCGCAGTCGAAGACCGCAGCCAACAATCTGGCCGTGATTTTATTGGGCAACGGCAACTCTGAACAGGCAGAAGCAGTGCTGGAAAGCGTAGACGAATATTCACCCGAAATGCTGAACACTCGTGCAGCCCTCTATGTGTACCGCAATGACAGCGAGCGCGCCATCGAGCTGCTCCGTTCGAATGTGGAACTTCCCCAGGCTCGCTATAACCTGGCTCTGCTGGAAGCTCAGCAGCGCCGTCTGGACGAGGCCTGGCGGCTGATGGACGGCTACCGCGACGTGAACAGCGCGATTGTCGCCCTGAGTGTGAACCGTAACGAGGAAGCTGCCTCTATCATGGACGGCCTGAAAGACGACGACAGTGCGCTGGCCTCTTATGTGCGTGCGCTGATTGCAGCCCGTTCGCGCGATACCGAGGCATTTTATACCAGTCTGGAAAAAGCCTGCAGCGATGAAAACCTGCGCCGCCGTGCAGCCGGTGAAGCCGACTTCCGTCCCTGGCAGAACGAATCCCGCTTCCGCCAGCTGCTGGAAGAAAGACCGGAGGAAGGAGGAGAAGCCCTATGAACCGACTGACACTGACCGGACTGTTCCTGGCTGCTCTTCTGACCCTGAGCAGCTGTCTGCGTGACGATCTGCAACCCTGTCCGCCCCTACAGGTGACCCTGAGCGTGAAGGACAAGAACTATTTCAATGTCGCCTCGGCTCAGAAACTGGGGATGGCAGAGCCTGTTGACGAGAATCTTCCGTTTCGCAGCTATGTTTCCACCCTTTATTATGTGCTTCATGATGAGCAGGGGAATGTGGTGGCCGAACAGACCAATTATGCCGTAGAAAATGACAATCTGGAAGAAACCATCGTTTTTCCGGTCGACCTGCCCTATGGAAAGTATGTGCTGACCGTATGGGGAAACATGCAAAGCGACCGTCCGCTGGGAGATGACTGGCATACGGTGGATGAGCAGGATGAAGATGTGGCTGACAATGATATTTATCTGACTACTGATACGCTGGACTATGCCTACGGCACCGAACAATACCGGGCTGATCTGGAGCGGACAAAAGGACGGCTGGTTATCAAGGCAGAAGGGGTGCCCGACAACATTGATTTCTCTTATAAGAAAGTAAGCGGAGTGTACAGTGTCATCAACAACCGGTTTGAATATACCGGCCTGACCGAGGTGGAAACCCGTACCGACTGGCCGGCCCCGAATGAGATTACCACGCATACCCTGCTTTGTCCTTCGGAAGCAGAAAACAAGACCAGGCTGAGTGTCTACTTTGCCGACAAGGAAGCATATAATGAATCCGTAGAGACAACTTCCGGACTGTCGCGTGCCGGCGGAGAGGAAGAGCAGATTCTGATTCATCCCGAAGACGTGTCCATCACGATGCGCCGTAACGAAATGACTGTACTGAAGTATGTGTATACCGAGCGTGGAATGGATATTTATCTGCTGGTGAACGACCGTTGGGAAAAAGTACATCAGATGGAAATGGATTAACCGAAAAAATAAAAGAATAAGTACTATTTTAATAACTAAAAGAATGAGAAAACAAGTATGGTTTAGCGCATTGGCAGCCGGAGTTTTGCTGTTCAGCGCATGTAAGAGTGAGGATATTCCTGCGCAGGGCGGGAATGAAAGCGCCAGCGACCAGAAGCTGGTTTTGAATCTGGCTACCGGTGGTAATCAGGCAAGTCGTGCCGGACGTCCGCTGTTGAGTTCTGCTGCCGGTCAGGATATTGACAAGCTGACACTGTTCTTTATTGATGGAGAAAGTAAGATTGCTTTGAAAAAAGAGATTTCTTCAGCAGAATGGCATAACGGTGCTACTGCTTACAACAAAGGTATGCAGATTGAAATCTCCCTGAAGGCTTCAAATGGGGAGGCCCTTGATGCTTCTCCAGCCGGGACGAAGTACACGCTGTACGCAGTAGGTTATTCTGAAAGAACAGCTTATAATAATGGTTTCTTGAATGGTGCTTTGACGAAGGATGCTGCATTTACTCAGGCTGGTAACTTCTGGGCACAGACAGAAGAGAATACCGGTGAGGAGATTTTTGCCGGAGAAGCAAAGATTACGGCTATTCAGAACAGTTCTGGTGAAACTTGTCTGATTCAGACTTCGGAAAGTGGTGCTACTTATCCTGAATTACCCGCAATGGCTGTTCCGTCTATTGTCCTGAATCGTCAGGTAGCTGGTGTCACCGGTTACTTTACCAATATCCGTACAGGCAAAATGACAGTAGGTACAGGCTTGACTGCAGAACCGGTGAAACTGCGTCTGGTTGCTTCCGGACGTAACAACCGTGTGAAGTTTGAAAATCTGGTATCAGGTGAAACGACTACAAGTACCACTGTAAACTATGTAATTAATGGCGCTCAGAATAGTGAACTGGGTAATGCGAAGGGGGATGCCAGATTCCTGAACAGCTCTACGGATGATGCTTATGTCGTATATGAAGTAAACTTGGCGGATTGGTTTAAGTATGGTGGAGATACAGGTCGTTCTACTTTTGCTGATTGTGATATCAATGGAGATGGTGTTGTCGGCTTTGAAGATGCGATCGCTTATGTATATGGTAAGGATAATGTAGCTAAACTTCAGGGAAATGATTTGAAAAATACTTGGAGTAAAGCTATTGAAGGAAATAAAGTTTTTATTGGAACAGAACCTTCGGAAGTACAATGTAACGCACTTTCTGACTTCTGGGCTATACCGACATCCAATAAAGGACAGCAGCTGGTAGCCGGTTCTGTTTTTGCCGGTGAATTCCTGATTCCGTTTGCTCAGACTACAGGCAAAAATACGTTTGAACTTCAGTTGTTGGATAAAGATGGTCAGATTCTTGATCATTGGAATGTCCGTATTCCTGAAGGAGAAAAATATACCAAACCTGAAGGTGGAGGTGTCTCTACAGGAGTAATTGCAACAGCAGAGAGTGATATCAGTACTTCTATCTACAATGTCTTCCGTAACCATGTATACAGTCTGGGTCTGAAAGCTCAGGATACTGACAATGGAGGTCCTGTAGATCCCACTGATCCGACTACTCCAGAACCTGATCCAAAACCGGAACCGGACGATGATAAGGATGAACCGTCAGATTTGAGTGTTGGTCAGAACCTGCTGATCAATGTAAATGATCAATGGGAAATTATCCATCAGATGGAGATTGATTAATTAATTCATATATCCGGCACTCTTTCATGGGAAGGAGCGGAAAGAGTGCCGGCTGATACCATAGCCCTTGCAAGGTTGAATGTCTTTGCCTGGGCACTATAAAGCCGTTCCTGCAATATCCGGGGACATACGCGAAAGATAGAATGAACGTAATGAAAGGAATTATAAAGATGAAATTGACTCGTATTTTGTTACTGTGTCTGGCTGGTTTTCTTGCCGCCTGTACCGATGATGATATCAGTCTGATGTCTGTGAATGGCGGACGAGGAGATATGATGACCTTTGACAATGCTGCTGCAGGCTTGCAATATAATGCAACTGATAGAACATGGTTTGCGAAGGATAAACGTGTTCCGTTGGTCGGTCCCGGTCGTGTAGTGGATAATATTTCCGGAGGTTTTGTATCTGCTCTTGAGACTACGGCTTCCGGTATGGAGTCGGTAGTCAATACGGATCTGACGGATGCGTTTGTCTCGAATGGACTGGCTTCAGCTAATGTTGGTGGAAATCAGCTGCTGGCAGTAAAGGATATGTATCGCACGTATGCCGGAGGACAGGAAGTAGGCTTTGTGATCGGAGGTGATGAGAAGAACACGGTTCTTTCTGCTGATGTTCTGAAACTGCTGGTTGTTTCTACTTATATGGACGATCAGCTGGTGGAAACTTCCAATGCAAGTACCGGAGGAAGTCTGGTCGGTCTGGATCTTCTGAGCGCTACGGTTAACAATGGAAATCAGGTTGTTTCTATCAAAACAACGGAAGGAACGAAATTTAATAAGGTTCTGCTGTCTACTACCGGTGTATTGAATGCAGATGTGATTGCGGGAAGCATGAAGGTGTTTTATGCTTTTGTCGGAACAAATCCGGAAAAGCCTTTGCTGGAGTCTGACGGTGCTTCAATTTATGATAAAATCGGCTGGACTCTTGATATGCCGAACAGTGATAGATTGATGGATGGAGATTTGACTAATGGATCAGATTTGAAATTGACAGGAGGACTTATTGGTAGTATTGTTGGTTTGCTACGTTTAGACCATCGCGTGACTGTAGCTTCTGAAGAAATGATTCCTGCAGGCGTGGAAGTCGGGTATCGCTTCTCGCAGGAAAAAGTCTTGACTTTGGGACTTTTTAATAAGGTTGAACTGGTAACTTATAGCGAAGCGGATGAGGATGCGTCGGTCGATCGTTATGAAAGCGATGGATTGTTGGGACTCTCATTGCTGGGAGGAGGTAACGGTGCTTACAGTCTGATGACAACTGCTCCCTGTCAGTATCTGTATTGGCGCATGACCGGCCTGAATGTAGATTTGGGACAGATGACACTGCATTATGCCTATGTCCGTGAACCGGTAACTTTGGATCCGACCGCTTATTACACGTCTCCGGAAGAAGTTATAACAGCTTATGCTTCGTATAAATTCATGACTCCGTCTGAAGGTAATGTCTCTTTGAAAATAACCAAAAATGATTCATGGTCTTCAGCACAGATAATTCAAGACAAGCTTCTGATTGTCGGTATGGTGGAAGGAGAAACTTATGAAGTTGAAGTGACATATACCGCACCGAATAATTTGGGAAGTTTTACAGTTCCGGTAACAATTACTCGTACTTCATCAGCAACTTCGGATTGTACATATAAGTATTTATCTAAGACTGCAGGAAGTGATATGACTAATGGCTGGCATGTTGATGAAGCCGGAGAATATTGGGGTGTAACTTTGATAAACCTGGTAAATAATACGGATCGTGTTCTTAATTCAGTTCAGACCGATTATGCCAGCCTGACTTCAGCCGTGAATCTGCTGGAACACGGTACTATGCTGGCTCTGAAGAAAGATGGAACGGTAACACCGGAATCTGGCGAAACAATCCGTGTCGGATTTACCCTACAGGGAGGTACGGAACTGCTGGGACTGAGCGCTCTGAAATTCTTTACCGTGAAATTATATGATCAAGCTGGTAATGAAGTAGCCAATAAGGTTTCAACATCCAATAATGGTGTGTCTCTGGGGCTTATCAATGGTTCGGGAGACAAGCTGGCCGTGAGTGTAGAGACGGATCAACCATTCAGTACCGTTGTGCTTGGTACTGCGGGATTGCTTGGAGTGCAATTGTCCAATCTGCGTATATATAATGCATTTATAGTACGGAATGCACAGGATTGTCAGGTCGGTTCGGAGGTGGATGCCTGTTCGGAAATCATGACTCCGGCAAACAGTAACCTGGATATTAATTATGACTGGACAAAGTTTGTAGGAATCAATGTGGGATGTTCGCATACTCGTTTGTCCAACTGGATTGATGGGGATCCGGAAACGGCAGCCATCGTAGCAATGCCGGTTTCTGTGGGTGGTTTTACTATCGGGGCTACTTTCGATCAGATGGCAGCAGGACAGCCTATAGCATTTACCATGAGCGCTCCTGAGGGAGTTGCCGATGTCAATCTGATTTCCTGGATGACGGTAGAAGTAATGGATGAATCTGGTAATGTAGTCGAAGAAATCAATCAGAATAATGGATTACTCTCTTTGGGAGCATTGGGTGGAGATGAAAAGAAATACATTGAGGCCATCCCGTCAAAACCCTATAGTGGTATCCGGGTGAAAGTAGCCGGATTTGTGGCATTGGGGGATTATTTGTTCTATGGCATCTATGGAATGCGGGATGCGGATGGCAATGGGGTTCCTGACTGTACGGAAGAAAACGTAGATCCTACGGTGGACCATATCATTGCTACTCAATTTGATTATCATGTCTGTCAGCCGGAAAATCTGAAACCGGGTTTGTCCGGAGGCAAGGACGGGCGGACGTATAAGTTTACACTGACTCCGTATGATCCGGAAACAATGAAAGATGATTCTAGTCGGGAACCAATCTCTTATACGGTTACAGGCAGTCAGGGTATTGCTGATTGGACGATTCAAACGGAAAAGCTTCCGGCAGGTGATTACTATCTGACTATAGCATTGGCTGAAGGAGAATCGTTGGATGAAGGGGAAACAACTGATTATCCCAACCGAATCTTGTTTCACATTCATCCTTCTCAGATGAAATGGACAGGGACAAAGAGTACTGACTGGAACGAACCGGATAACTGGAGTCCTGCGGGAGTTCCCTGGAAATGTACAGATGTCCTGATTCCCGCCGAATTGTTCAATTATCCTAAACTGGAATCTGGAAAAGAATATAATTGTGCCAGAATCCAGTTTGCTTCTCAGAATGGAAACGTAGGTGAAGTAGTCAATACTCACTATCTGAATTATGAGGAAGCCTGGGTGGACTGGGAACTGGAGCCGGGAGTATATCGGATGTTCTCTGCCCCGTTGAAAGAAACATATACCGGTGATATCTTCTGTTCCCAGTGGGAAGGCCCGGAAGAACGTGTTTCAGACTTTGCAGGCTGCTGGCGTTCCTATACGGAAGCGTATTATCCTTCAAAGGGGCATCGTTTTACTCCGCTCATTTACCAGCGTATGTGGAATTATACAACTTCGAATGTAACAGCAGACGGATCGTATGTGACGGTCAATCCGGAAACAGGCAATAACTGGACCGGGACATTTAATCTGGTCAATGAACCGTATCGTGCCGGTCGAGGAATGCTGGTAAAGGCAGAACCGGATACCCGTGCCGGAGAATCTTATAAGATTGTATTCCCGAAACGTCATACCGATTATGTCTACTATGATTATTCGACAAAGCAGGAAACAGGTGTGACAACCAGTCTTTCCCGGAATACGTTGAATATCGGACGTTTCATTTATGAAGGCGAGAGCGGATCTGTCGAGAGTGGCTTGCATATCTTACTTGAGAGCAAACGTCCCGGAGATACATTCATGGCCGGTAATCCTTTTATGGCACACATTAACCTGAGTGAGTTCTTTAAATTGAACCCAACGGTCGGGGCTGTTAAATTCCTGATTAAAGAGAATGGCAGGTATCAGTATCAGCAGATTTCTCGTACAGATCCAGAGACACGGCAGATTGCACCGATGGAAGGTTTCCTGGTTGTAGTGGGCGATGCCTATAAAAACATGAACCGTTATAAGTTGTATATACATTTTAATGAAGCTATGTTGGAAGCAAAAAAATAATCGATGATCATGAGAACAATATTCAGAACTATTTTCATGGGAGGCCTGATGCTCCTGGCGGCATGTAAGGCAGATGTTCCCGTAGACTCGCCTTCCGATGGAGAGGAAGCAGGAACAGAGGATCAGCCGGAACTGACCATTGCGGTGGGAAGTGACTATCTGGAAAGCCGGTCGCAATTGACTTCTTCTGAAGAACTTCAGCATATAGAGTCCATGTATGCTTATGTTTTTGCTCCGGACGCCGGGTCAGATGAAACTTGTGTTTATGTACAGAAACTGGAATGGGTTCCTGCCAGCGAGGCAAATGTACAGAACCCGTTCCGGACCCGTTTAAAGTTTGATACCCGGTCTTATTCCGGCAAGGAGCTGACTGTAATGGTCGTTGCCGTGGATAATAATGAAGATACTTATAATTTCCCGAATGGAGAGGAAACAGGTCATGATGATCTGGAGAGACTTAAAGATTTGACTTTGGATCAGGCTAAGCTGAAACTGGCTCAAGGTAAGTCAGGATGTCATACGGAGATTTTTGCAGGATGGCAGAAATTTGAATATGGAGATCAGTTGATCAGTGTGACATTGAATCGTTGTGTGGCTGGAGTGTTGTGTTATGTTACGGATATTCCGGCGATGTCGGGTGAAAAGAAAGCTACAACCATGAGATTGTGTTTACGGAAAGAGAAGCTTGGAACGGAGTTTTCTTTGAAACCTGTGACGAAGGAAGTTACACAGCCGGATGGCAGTCAGGTAACAGTAAACAGCTTCTATTCTTATTCTTATGCAACTGTTTCAACTGTTGATGAACAGGCCCTGGCTTCATGTGACTTGTCCGGTTATGAAACCCGGGAGGATGGAAGATTGCTGTATATCCCCGCTATGGATAATGGTGAGGTGAAGACAAAGGAAAATTCAGTGCTGTTGTCTGCCTATTTGTTACCCTTGAAATCTACTGCAACTTCTTCGCCTGAAAACTCTACGTTGGTTTTATATTTGGATTATGCTGACGCTAGCGGTAATACAGAAAGTAAAGAATATAAGATTGTTTTAGGGAGTACAGAAACTGAACGTTATGCATATTCTCTTGAAGCCAACCGGATCTATAGTATTGGCAGCAAGCCTGTTTCGGATGAGGTGGAGTCTGACCGTCCGGCTAGTCTGGAAGGAACAAGTATAGAATTGAACGTAATGGATTGGGATGTAGTAGATTTTACGACAGAATATCCGCAATATTCTCTTGATACCCGTATGGTGGTTCCTTATAATACGGAAAACTATATATTTGATTGTATTAATACCACTTTTACGATGCGTATCATTCCTTCTTCGAATACGGGAGCATGGACTCTTACCTCTAAAACGATTTCTACAGGCCTGGTGCAAGAAACTAATCCTATGAATTTTATTTATTTCCGGAAGGCCGGTACTACTGATTCATGGGCAAATCAGTTGGATTGTTCAGCAGAGGAGGCAAAGAATCCGATGGATGTGGAGGTACAACTTTATGACTTTGTAGCAGATCGTGATTATAATTCTATATCACAATATCCGACATTACAGGAAAAATTAGAGAACGACTATCGAACTGCGAATATTTTGTTGTATGAAGGAGGTATAGAGAAATTGTCATTACCTCTCAAGCAGTATAATGCTTTAATCATTACTATGTCTGATAAAGCGAAGTCCAAACGTGCCTTTTCCAGACTGGACTATGGTCAGACCTTTGATTGGAATACAGGAGAGCATTTACAAGATGCAAAGCAATTACAGTGGGGCTTTTGGACTTCTACACCGGGATACTACCCTAATGATGAGGATGATGGATATAAGAATCTTGAAGAAGCTAGGGATCAGGCAGGGTGGCCGTCTAGTGCAATTCAACTTTGCTCAAAGTCAAGTTTAGGAGGTATAACTCCGGCTGACTATTGGTATTTGCCGGCAAAAAATGAATTAAAAGCACTGCTTGAATTTGTTGTTGAGGCTGAGGGAGTACACTCTATGGGAATTTCAACAGATACTTATTACCATACCAGTACAGGTAAGGCGCTTAATTTTAGTGATCATGTTGTGTATATAACTTCAGGAGAAGTAAAAACAGATTATGTAAAGCGTAAAACATGGGGAAATTGTCGTCAGGCTCGTCATTTGTAATAATATTATGCGTATGAAATTGAAAATATGGATAACTGTCTTGATGGCGGGATTATTGTTTTCCGCGTGTCAGGAAGACAGGATGGAAAAGGATGGTCAGTCTTTTCAATCCGGAAAGGTAACAGTTGAATTACTGGCCGGAAGATCTGATGTCATAGAGAGCCGTGTTACTGATCCGGGAACCGAAGCAGATCAGCGTATAGAGAATGCCTTATTGTTTGTTTTTGATACGGACGGTAATTGTGTGGCAAAACAGTGGATGGAGATGGAAGGATATACCACTCAGGAAATCTTTCTTCCTTCTTCTAGTAAGTACATATATGCAATTTGTAATTTGATGGATCCGGATGCGGTTATGTCCAGGGTAACTGCATTGGAGGATCTGGAAGCAGAGGCCGTGACTTTGACAGAGGCTGATGAAGCTTTTAAAGGAAAATATGTGATGCATGGAAAGTCGGAAGATGTCAGTTCTTTGACAGAGGGAACAAACGTTCAAATAAAGGTTCAACGATTGGCTTCTCAGTTTCAGGTAGCTGTCAGCTTTCAGCCGACCAGTACTGACGATCAGTTCAGTATAAGTAAGATCAGTGTAAAATCTCTTCCCAAAGGAAGTTGGATTGTGCCAAGAAATGTTCCCGATGAAACAGTTACTGGAGGAAAACCGGTTTATACTTCAGGAAATCAAGGTGACTGGATGCAGAGTTTTTCATCACCAGCCGGACGTTATTTTGATGAACTGATCTTATCTCCGGAAGAACGTGTGGATGATCAGTCCGTAAAATGGCAAGATGTATCTTTCAGTATGTTTGAGAATCGCCGCGGTTCATTAAGTACTGATGATTGGGCTGTCAATTGGCCGGATCTGGCAAATCGGACGGATGATGAGAAGAAGCAGTTTGCACAGTTGTGGAAAGGTACGTATGCAGCCAACTTTGAGAATGCCACATATTTATCCATAGAAGGAATGTATCAGCGTATGGGGATTACATATGCAGCAGAATACAAAGTGTTCTTAGGTGCGGACAACTTCAGTGATTATAATGTGGAACGTAACAAGTTATATAAATACGAAGTAATCATTCGCGCCATTGATGACATGGATACCCGTATTGATAAGGAGGATCTGACTGCTATGACGGTACAGGCTTCAACGGAAGGACTGGATGCTCATTGCAATGTGGTGAAAGCTTTGATGTATGCTTCTTCCGCATGGGAGATCTGGGTAGAGAATCCGGATGAACATCCCTGGCTGGAACTTTCGATGTCAGAAGAATATCATCCGAAAATGGTTGGAGCTGCTTCATCTGATGATCAGGCTGCTTTCCGGCTCTCCGGATCAGAAGGTGGATTGAGGTACTTTTATATTCATACAGATGAATATGTTCCTCAGGTTGAAAGTCCGTCAGCGAATAATTCTTTGCCCGTGCGTACAGGACGTATTGCTTACCGGAAGCAGGGATCTACTGATGAACCGTCTTATCTGACCGTAACGCAATATCCTGCACAGATGGTTGTTCTTCATATTGGTTATGACGTTCATACGATGAAAGAAGTAAGGGATACATTCTATGTAGAACGTATTTTGGAACGCAAGCATATGGGCTGGGGATTTTATCATTACTGGAGCTTTATTACAGACGATCTGATTGCTTCGGGGCAATGGGATGGCTTATCCAATACGCGGAAGTTATATGATGTGGCAGTAAATGGAGATAAGTGGGGAGTTGAATCTGCTTATGAGAAAAATACTGATGGCATTTGGGTTGGCGGCAAGGATAAGGAGCAGCTTAATGGTATGGCTTTAGGATATATCCTGGAAAAAAATCGGGATAGAAATGGAAACGGAGAGATTGATTATAACGAAATCATGTGGTATATGCCTGCAGCCAAAGAACTTCAGGCTCTGAGTGAGGCTTTGGATGAAAATCATGTTGTATTTAGTGGGAGTGATGACTATTTCCACTCTTCAACACCTTCGGCAGCTGATCCGGCAGGAGTCACTCCTGGCTTTTCTTATTATGTCAGAATGACTGACGGGAAAAAAGGTGTTGGACGTCGTGACAGAGATTATAATGTAATAGCCTGCCGGAGAAAGAATGCCTGGAAGGGACCTCAGACCGGAGAGGTAGGCGGTTCTGTAAATGATGCAGGGGAGATGGAAGATGAGGAAGTAATCATGCCTAAAAAATAAATGTATGTTGGATATGAAATGTCTTGGAATAGGAATTATATGTATGGCTTTGGCCATGTGTGGATGTAGCCAACATGAACAGGAAATGAAGCAGGAGGGGCAGGACTTAACCTTTCAACTTCAGTCGCGTGTTGGGAATGAGATCTCTGAAGATTTGTCGAATCGTCTGGTGCGGCTTTATGTAGCAGAACGTTTGTCGGAGCATCAGAACGGAGAAGATCTTCATTGTCGCTTTTTCGAAACACTGACAGGCAGTGAATATCATTTGACCGGACTTGAAGGGCAATGGTTTAAATTTGCTTTTGTTGCTGTGCCCCGGCTGGAGGGCATTGATTCTGAGTCAATTTATTCAGAAGAATCTCCTGAAGAGCAGACTTGTGATTTTAATAAGCTGTTGCTGGATTATTCTTCTGTCATGGACTATCAGAAAGAGGCTGTTAATTCGGATGCTGATCTGCATTTGTACCGGAAGATTATTGACCGTTGGGTAGATGCGGATTCTTCACCCCAGACTGAGGATGTGACCTTGGAGCGTATAACCGGAGAACTGGTTCTGAATATGGGAATTCCGGAAGATCAGTTTGACCTGAAGGATCGCGATATTGCAACCATACAATTAATTCTGAATAAAGTGCCGGTTACGATCTGGTTACATGATGAGGCAGAGAATCAGGTGCTGACAGGATCAGTTACAGAAGATTATATTTTTGATACATGTCCGGTTGTGAGAAGCAAACAGAAGCATATTATTAAACTGGTATTACCTCCATGTACATTAGATGCAAGTATTAATGTAATATTTAAGGACAAAGTATCTGACCAGACTTTACCTGATACTGAGACTTATTCATTGATGGGAGACGGAAATACCAGGATACAGATTCGTCCGAATACACGTACTACCGTGCTTTTCAACGGTATGACTTCGGAAGAATTTGAAGTTCGATATGCAGGATTTGCAGAGAATTCAGAAGCGACGGATGACGCGATGATTGATGTTGATTCTGATTGGAACGGTTGGTCAAACTAATTAAATGATTGAGGAAATGAAACGAATTGTAAACTATTTCATATATATCGGAATGCTGGGAATTCTTTCAGCCTGTTCTGAGGAGCTGGAAGGTGTGGATGCAGGAACTGATGTACCTGTTCTTGATACGGATTGCTTTGTGGTAGACTATACCGTGGAGGGAAATGAAGGTCTGAGCAGAGGGGAAAATACTTCTCCAATCACATCTCTGACTTATTTATTATATCAGGACGATGAGCTGGTAAAAGAACGGCAGATCCCGGATATCTCTTCTGAAACTGTCTGGCCTTTGACACGTGAAAATATGACCTGGGAACAGCGTGAAGCCTTAAAGGATACATTGCAGGCCTGGGGAAATTATCAGGTCGTATTTGTTGCCAATGCAGTTTATCCTGCTTCTGGAGAGAATGAAGATGCTGGAATAAGCTATATTACAGGTAAGGATTCTTATCAGACCCTGGCTTTGCAAATGCCCGCTCAGCCTTTTTCTGCTGATAATATGTTTTATTTATTTAGTAGTGAGATTAAAAAAGAGGATGATACTGACCGGGATCATCCGTTGAACTGTCCTGTGACTCTGAAGCGGGTGGTTTCGTGTGTTGAATTGAAACGCATAAAGATCCCAGAACAATATGTATATTTAAAGGCCGATAAATTATATAATCTTCTTATTGAGATTGAGAAGCAAGGAGCAATTGCAACGAGTGTTCAGGAGCAATTGAATGCATTAGCTAATGCTATTCAAGCTAAGGCTGTGGAGTCATCGGAATCGTATCCTGATTTAGAGGATTTCCTTCAAAAAATTCGTGATTTATCTATTACCAAAGATGAAACATTTAAAGATAAATGTATACAGGCTTTGGTGAAAGAAGATAATGATTTAAGTTCTATTCTAGAAAGACAGATCATTCCTTGGGAAAATACAAAGGTTTCGTTGACTTTCAATAAAGCTGCTACAGGTTTAAAGATTAGTGGTTTCATGGTATCTGGTGGAACTGATGAAGCTCCTGTTGGCTATTCTTATGAGTTAGGAGAGGATGGAACATTGAGCTTTATCGGGTTAGGTGTGGATCCTGTGGATCCTAATGCAATTCCTTCCTGGTATAAACTGGTTTCTATTGCATTGACTACGAAGGAAGAAACATCACCAACTGTAACTATTAGTGCATCTTCAACTTCTCCGCTATTTATGCAGGGAGGAAAGAATCAGAAATTGGTCTATGAATGTGATCCTCTTGGCGAAATTCAATTGAACAATGTTTCAGCTGGGGAAAAAGTATCTGAGGAGATAGTTTATGATCTTAGTCAGATTTTGACTGTTCCCGAAACTTGTAAAGAGTTAGTAGACCAGGTTATGACCTCTGATCCCTCATTTGGAACTCTTGATGCTTTTAAGATTCCTTTGAAACTTCCGGCTTTAACGGATGAGAATGTAAAGTGTTATGCTAAGTTTGAATTACAATGATAAAGAATAGAACTATATGAGAAAAATAGCCAATATGATATGGATCTGGATCGGAGTCGGTTTATTGTCGGCATGCGGATCAGATCAACCGGTTGCACCGGATACTTCTGCAGAACAGACACAAACGTTTAAGGTGATTGTGGAAACAATGGGAGAACAGTTTTCCAGAACTTCCCCAATTGCCGCTTCCAGACGTCAGCCGATTACCGGTGCCAGTTCCAGACAGCGTTTTGATAAGCTGGAACTATTGATTCTTGAGAACAAGGTGCCGGCTAAGGTGGTTTATAAGACTTCATTTGACGGATGGAGTAATACGGACAATAAGGTGAGTGTACCCTGGGTCAGTGATTCTGGAGTCGGACGTGAGGCTACCGTAACTTTGACCGGAGCCGAATGTTTGCCTGATGCAGATTACATGGTGTATGCAGTGGGATATGAAAGCGGTTCTTTGGGAGGATATCAGCCTTTTAAAGATGTAAAGATCGGAGATGACTTCCGGACGACTGAAGTTGTGACTCTGCCTGAAGGGGAAGGTTTGACTGAGATATTTGCAGGCGGAGAAATCTTTCACGTGCAGGGTGGAAAGATTTATTCCACTCCTTCGGATCAGGCTGAACTTGAAGATGGAAACATTCATTTGAGGAGACAGGTTGCCGGAACATTCGGCTACTTTACCGGTATTCCGGCTGCGGTTGATGGTAAAGCTGTTGCTGCATTAAGATTGGTGAGAACCCGTAAGAACCAGAGTATTATATTGGGAGGATTTCGCGGAGTGGATGACTCGGAAAACTTCCGGAAAGAGAATGTCATCAATGGAACGAACCCAAGCACGGCTTTCGATGCGAAGCTGGCCGGCAGTGCGGAGAACAATGCGTTTATTGTGTATGAGATCAACCTGGCAAACTGGTTCCCGGGAAATACGGGGAATGCGGCGTTGCCTTTGGATGAGAATCGTGACGGAATACTGAATGCTCTGGATACAAACTGGCAGACTGATACAACGATTTTTCCTGAAGGAAGCATTAGTTTACCGGCTGGAACGGTCTTCGGAGATTCTTATCTTATTTCTGTGGCAATGACAGAAGAGGATATTGCGGCCGGTCTTCCAACTTTTGAATTTCAGGTATTGGATGAAAGTGGAAATATATTGAAATCATGGCCAGTCTATTTGCGAGATCTGGGCGGTGATGGACTGGACCAGCGAACCATTGTGTCTTTGCCTGAAAGTGGGGAAGGCCGTACGGAAATTACACTGGAAGACAATCCTGAAACGGAATATTGTTATAGTATTGTGCGTAATCGTTTGTATTCCATGGGTGAAAAAGCTTATGGGCAGAGTTATGGTGAGGATACTCCGATTGATTTGTATTCGGCATCTAATCTTGTACTTGACTCACAGCATGAATGGAATACAACAAGTGTCATTCCGTTCTGACAGATAACAGACAGCATTTCTTGCTGAGCTGTTGAAAAGGAAAGAGCATACACTGATACGGGGAGTGTTTCCAAATTCAGTGTATGCTCTTTCCTTTTTGATACCGTTTCTGCTGTCAGGGAATCAGCAGGGAAGAATCACCGTAGCTGAGGAAACGGAAGTCGTGGGCGAGAGCGTAATCGTAGATGGTCCGCCAGTCGCCTTTGACAAAGGCTGACACCAGCAATAGCAGGGTGCTTTGCGGCTGATGGAAGTTGGTGACCATTTTCTGTACGATGTGGTAGGTATAGCCCGGAGCGATGATGATCTGTGTACTGGTGTGAAAGGCTTCCAGCTCGTGACGTTTCATGTAGTCAAGGATCTGCTGAAGCGATTCCACGGTCGTCATCGTAGGATGAGTTTCGTAAGGCTGCCATTGCCGGACGTGCAGTTCCTCCTGTCCGGCATCAGGATGAGAGGCTATTGTCACACCGATGTAGTACAGGCTTTCCAGCGTACGGACTGAAGTCGTACCGACGGCGATGGCTTTTCCTCCGTGTGCGATCAGTTTCTCAATAGTCTGCCGGTTGACGGAAATATATTCGGTGTGCATTTCGTGACCTTCAATTTCTTCGCTCTTCACAGGCTTGAAAGTTCCTGCTCCGACATGGAGTGTCACCTCTTCCAGGTCGACACCTTTGTCACGAAGAGCCTGAAGCACGCGCTCGGTGAAGTGCAGGCCGGCAGTAGGAGCCGCTACGGATCCTTTGATCTTCGAATAGACGGTCTGATAGGTTTCCTTGTCGCTTTCCTGCGTTTCCCGGTTCAGATAGGGAGGAATGGGCAGTTCACCGAACACTTCCAGAATATCGGCAAAGGTGATTTCCGGGTTATCCCAGGTGAAATCCACCCAGTGACTGGTGCCGCGGCATTCCCCGCGTGTGGCAGTCAGGGTAATCGCATGTCCCTTCACGTTCATTTCCTTATGAAGTGATCCTTCCTTCCATTTTTTCAGGTTGCCGATCATGCAGAGCCAGGCGGCGTGGCTGGTCTGCTGGAAGTTCAGCACATAATCGTTGGGCTGTATGGGTTCCAGACAGAATATTTCAATCAGGGCACCGGTTTCCTTGCGGAAATGCAGACGCGCCTGAATGACTTTCGTGTTGTTGAAGATCATCAGTTCTCCGGCTTCCAGGTAATCGGGAAGAGAAGTGAAACGGGTTTCGCTTACCTCACCGTGACGGTACACAAGGAGTTTGGACTGGTCACGTACGGGCAACGGGAATTTGGCGATGCGTTCATCGGGCAGCGGATAATTGTAATCGCTGATTTTGATATGTTTTGTTTCTTCCATATTCGCTATGATTCATTCTTTGCAAAATTACGCACATTTGTGCAAATCCGGAAAGAAAACCGCGAATAGTTGTGCCGGCCGTCTATTTTGAAATCGTCAGCAGTTTCTTTTCCATGTCCAGATCTTCTTCGGTCATAGTGGGAGAAGGGATGTTGCAGATCCGGATGATGTCCTCCGGCTGACAGGTGTATTGATAATAACGTTTCTCCTTTTCGTCAAGCTGGTCATAGGTTTTCAGCTGTCCTTTCAGCTTCATGAATTCATCCCGGGCAACGCTTTCGGATACTTTTACAAACAGGATACGCCGTGCAATGGGGTTATAGTTATAGTCAAAGCAGGTGTAGACCCCCCGGAGGAATGGAGGACGGTCATACATCGGAAGCTTCAGACTGATATGGAAAAGGGCCAGCTGGGGCGTCTTGTGTTCGTTGAATGCCAAATATAGATGATTGGTTCCGTTCATCAGGGCAGCCCCATGATGAGTTGTTCCGTAGACGTTGTTGTGGATCACTTCCACGTAGTTTCCCTTTTCGGCCGGAGCGATGAGATAGGGCTCGACCTTCATGGCCTGACTGGTGGAAGAAAGACTGTAACTGATGTAGATACCGCTATAATTGGCAATCCACGAAAGGGTTTCCCGCATATTGGCTTCCAGTTCTGCCAGGAAAGGGTTGTCGTTTTCTCCTGTCGGAACTTTGGGAGTCACCTGCATGGCGAACAGAGAAGCCTTCAGGCTGGGAAGTGAACCCAGCAGTTTCTTTTTGGATATATTGTTTACCCAAACGAGAGCCTGATCCAGTGCTTCTTCGTTGTTCATTCCTTTTTTCTGATTCTGGAAGAACGCAGGGAGCACAGTGCTGTAAAGGGCAGACAGCACACTGGGTGAAAAGCCGGTCTGTCCGGCAATTTCTTTCATCTTGATTCCTTTTTGTCGCAGAAGGGTGATGCGTTCATATATTTGTTTCAGTTCATCCATGCAATGTGAGGTATAATAGATTTGGGGGAGTAAAGTTAATGTTTTTCCGTCAGTGATCCTTGTTTTTTTATGTGAATCCGGTTCTTTTTTATATTCCGGCAGCCCGAAGATGCGTTCAGAACCCTATATTGGGGAAGCAAATATTACAATCCTGTTTCGTTTCTGATAAGGTTGTGTGTTGTTTCTGTGAGAATCCTGTTGCATGAATATTTCTGAATTGTTACAGGGTTATGAATCATGGAATATTCATTTTTTTCAGTGATTTAGGTGCTTTACTTTTGCATCGGATTTGAAAAAAGAAAATATGAAAACCATAGAAAAAACATCAATAACTTTACCCGGTTCCGAAAAGAAAAAGGCTCCTGTTCCTGACTGGTTGTTTGTACTCTGGGCAGGAGGTACGGCACTTCTTTCGTATTCGCTGGTGTATGCATTGAGAAAACCTTTCACGGCGGCTGTGTTCGACGGACTGCAGGTTGCCGGTATGGATTATAAGATTGCGGTCAGCATGGTTCAGTTGCTGGGATATGTTGTTGCCAAGCTGTTGGGAATTAAATATATCTCAGAATTGAAACCGGAAGGACGTCTGAAGTTTATCATCGGTTCGGCTGCCTTGTCAGAAGCTTCCTTGCTGGCGTTCGGGCTTCTTCCTGTACCTTACAATATCATTGCCTTGTTCTTCAACGGGCTTTCGCTGGGATGCATGTGGGGAGTGATCTTCAGTTTCCTGGAAGGCCGTCGGACAACTGATATTCTGGCCAGTATCATGGGAGTGAGCATGGCATTGAGTTCCGGTCTGGCCAAATCACTCGGATTATATGTCCTGAACACGCTTCATGTCAGTGAGTTCTGGATGCCGGCCCTTATCGGTGCACTGGCTTTTCCGCTGCTGTGTCTTACGGGGTGGATGATGACCCGATTCCCCAGTCCCAGTGCTGCGGATATCGCTTCCCGCTCTGTCCGCGTTACGCTTGACGGCCGTCAGCGATGGGAACTCTTCCGGCGTTTCATGCCGTTGCTGATCATGCTGTTTGCTGCCAATCTGCTGCTGACGGTTCAGCGGGACATCAAGGAAGATTTCATCGTCTGTATCATTGATGTCAGTCAGGTTTCTTCCTGGGCCTTTGCACAGATCGATTCAATCGCCACACTGGTTATGCTGGCAGCGTTCGCTCTGCTGGCAACGACATACGACCATCTGAAAGTACTGTGTATCTTGCTGGTTCTTTCAACGGCAGGTATGGGTACGCTGGCCTTCATCGCCGCCAACTTTGAGGAACTGGCCATCCCGGTACATATATGGCTCTTCTTGCAAAGCCTTTGTCTGGACATTGCTTATCTCAGTTTTCAGACAATCTTTTTCGAACGCTTCATTGCATGTTTCAAGATTCGGGGTAATGTAGGATTCTTTATCATCACCATTGACTTTGTGGGATATCTCGGAACTCTGGCCCTTCTGTTCTTTAAAGAATACTTTGCTTCCCATATCAATTACGTGAGTTCGGGATAAGAAAGAATCTTTAAAAGTTGGTAATCACTGAATTATTTTGTATATTTAAGTCTGACAAACAATTAATTACAAATTAACAACAAT
>ENA-OPFG01000632-OPFG01000632.1-human-gut-metagenome-genome-assembly--contig:-NODE-632-length-22252-cov-2.253187_pt1 | contig 22252 bp, 15 predicted proteins | sample MGYA00241304_ERZ501542 | MGnify/ENA primary metagenome ERZ501542 (study PRJEB25962, sample SAMEA2042427) | human gut metagenome | biome: human gut; feature: human-associated habitat; material: faeces...
TCTATTCCCAGGCGATCACAACGGCCGAAGCAAGAGCAGAGGCCAACTACACCATGAAGCTGATCAAGGGCTATAACATAAAGCTTCCGGTTGTTATGGACTACGAATACTACATCAATCATTCCGGCAGACTTGCACGAGCAAACTTAAGCCCTGCTGCCGCAACTACGATCTGTACTGCTTTCTGTGAAGAGGTAGAGAAGAATAATTACACCGCTATGGTCTATGCAAATAAATCTTTACTCACAGATGATGTATATGCAGATGTACTGGCAAAACGGTTCCCGATCTGGCTCGCCCAATATCCGGGATGGGATTCTGCAACCAACAGTGTGCATGCATCTTACGAAGGTAAATATTCCTACTGGCAGTACACATCTTCCGGCTCTGTAGCCGGCATCAGCGGTAATGTTGATATGAATTTCCGGTACATCAAAAAACCGGAAGCCGTTAAGAATCTGCATATCACTTCAACTTCCATGCAGAAGGCATCCTTGAAATGGAATAAAGTACCGTATGTATATGGTTATAAGATCTATCGTCTTGACAAGAGCACAAATACATATAAGCATGTCGGAACGACAGTCGGTGCAAGCAATACTTCATTTACAGACAAGGGTCTGGAGGTAGAAACCTTATACAGTTACAAGGTACTTGCGTTCTACGGAACAAATTCCGGTGCTTACAACGGCGGAGAGTCCAATATCGTTCATGCCGCTACACAGGAAAAGAATATTGATAAGGTATCAATCGCCAAACGGGCAAAGGATTCTCTTACTTTAGAATGGACTCCGCAGACCGAAGTTTCCGGCTACCACATCGTACGTTTTAATCCGGCAACCGGTAAATACAAAACCGTTGCTTATGTAAAAGGAGCCAAAAACAATACTTACACAGATACCAAGCTGGCAAGCGGAACAACTTACACTTATAAAGTGCGTGCTTACTTTGAAGAAGGCAGCCGCCGCGCATTTTTCAAATACTCCTCTTCCATAAACGGAAACACCCGTCCCGGACAGGCCACAGGTGTAACTGCTTCCTCTACAAAGAATACCGTAACCGTTAAATGGAATGGTCAGATAAATGTTGCCGGCTATATCGTTTACCGTTTAAATGACAATGGTAAATGGGTACGCGTTAAAACGATCACAAATAAAAACACAACCTCATATACAGATAAAAAATTAAGTGGCAATACCATTTACAAATACTGTGTTGTTGCTTACTACAAGAAATCCGGCAACAATGTCCGTACAGATCGTTCCAAAACAGTATCTATTATGACAAAACCGGCAAATGCCAGAAGCGTGTCCGTTATCCCATCCAAGAATAACTCTGTAAGTATTTCCTGGAAATCTTCTAAGAATATTTCAGGTTATCTTGTTTATATGAAAAACGGAACCACAGGTTCTTCCTGGAAACGGATTGCAAAATTATCTTCCGATAAGACTTCCTGGACACAAAAGGGACTGTCCGCAAACGGAACCTATAAATTCAAGGTTAAAACCTATTACCGCGGAAACGGTGCTACTTCGATCAGTGATGCAGCTACGATAACCGTTAAGATCCCACCGAAAAAGGTAACAGGAGTAGCTGTAAACAGCTACGGTTCCAAGCAGTTAATGACATGGAAGACTCAGACAGATGCAGATGGGTATTATATCTATCGTTATACAAATAAAACAAAGAAGTATACAAAGCTGAAAACGATCACCAACTCCGCCGCTTCTTCTTATATTATCAATGAAGCCGGATCATCCAAATACAGCTATTGCATCGTTGCCTACAACAAGTCAAATGGAAAGGCTTACAAGGGAACCAGATCTGCACTTACCGCTAGTAAGAAAGGCAGCCAGAAGATGCAGGTTATATGCAGTGTCTTAAATGTAAGAAAAGGTCCCGGAACCGGATATGATATTATTCAGACAGTTTCTTATGGAACAGAGCTTACACTCAAAGGCTTATATCAGGACTGGTATCAGATTTCCTTCACAAAGGACGGTAGAACCTACAACGGCTATGTTTCAGCCGCTTATGTAAAATTGAAATAAGCAATAACCATATATAAAACGGCAGGAATGCATTCCAAGCACTCCTGCCGTTTATTTCTATTACTGTTTTTACTTATTTGCTGAGTCCGGAACAAACATATAACCAATCCCCCGGACAGTACGGATATATACCGAATCCTCTTCCAGCTTATCTCTCAATCGTTTGATATATACCGACAAGGTATTATCATCCACAAATGACTCATCGACATCCCACAACCGTTCGATCAACTGTCTCCGTGTCATAACCTGATTCTCATGAAGCGTCAGTTCCCGAAGCAAACGAAATTCACTTGGTGTACTGTCGATATTCCGTTCATTCCGGTAGATCTTATACTGTTTATTATCTAGTCTGGTGTGTCCGAAAATGAAATCTTCTCCTGCTTCATTTTCCAAATCTGTTTTTTTGATATTGTTATACCGTTGTCTTCTCAGGATCACAGAGATCCGTGTCAGCAGTTCCTTTACCCGATATGGTTTTGCTATATAATCATCTGCACCAAGCTCCAGTCCCTGCACCAGATTCACTTCATCTGATACTGCTGTAAGAAATATGACCGGAACATAATTATCTGCCTCACGGATCTCTCTGCAGAAATCATAACCATTTCCATCCGGTAGCATAACATCAAGCAGCACCAGATCGATATCCGGCTGCAGACACTTTCTCGCAGTCTTAAGATCCGAAGCATGCACCACTTCATAATGCTCTGTCTTTAATGTATATTCCGTCCCCATTGCCAAAGCAAAATCATCCTCAACTAACAGGATCTTCTCATTTGCCATTTCTCATACCCCTGTTCTATTTTATTCACGATCCAGTGCAAAGAAACACACCGCACTGACCAGACTGATAATGATACCTGCCAGAAACAGATAGAAGCCCAGCCGGTATCCTGCAAAGCCTTTATAGCCATTTTCCTGCATACTGCGTGTTGTTTCTTCCATAATCCCATGAATCGCCCGAATCGTCTTACTGTGTGTCAGCAGGAATAATTCAATACCGGAAAGAACAGCCGGTATAAAAAACATCAGATTGAAGATGTCCCAGGTATCCCGGTCTCCACGCAGATAGATCACAACCAGTACAATTCCGGCTATCCCGGTAAGGATTGCCAGATAAGGCAATATCCGGATAAACAGATTGATATCTCCCATCGCCTGATAACGGTCTGCAAGCTTTTTCAGATTTAAAAGCGGAAACCATTCCTTTACATCCTGATAATCCTTCATGGTAAACCGGTATCCTAGGAATGGGAAACATCCGGATATCAGGATCATAACCATCCCAGCCAGATACGTCAGGCTGAATTTATTTACCTTCATACACCCTCCATGCCAGCAATTATTTGATACGGAACGTCGCTTTTACATAACCATCTGCGAACAGCACATGATCTCTTCCGTCAAATGCCCACTTTAACTCTTCTTCTGCATAAGATGGCTCTACAAATTTAACATCAATTCTGGATACGTCCTCTGATTTTACAGCCGCTGTACGAAGAAGCAACATACCCTGAACAACCGGATGATCGGTCAGATGAATCTTATTCTGATCACCTGTCTCCTTGCTGAAGCTGTAAACCTCTTCTTTTGAAAATGTGTGGAACTCCTCTGCATTATCATATGATGCAGCCTCTACGCGCTTCAATTCCTTCTCTTTATCGGATGGCTTTACAAGTGTCACGGTAAATTTCTCTACCGGTATCTCTACGCCATCCACATAACCGAGGATCGGAAGGATGTACATAAATGCATTCTCCTTTACAGCCCCGAATTCATAGCGGATACTGTCTGCCTGCCCAGCCTGTTTCTTCTCTGCCATATATGAGATCTTGCCGATAAATGCTCCCTGATATGTCGATGCATCCATCTCTGTCATCTTTGTTCCTATCGCCATCATTCTGTCATAAATATTCATATTGTACCTCTTTCTTTCTATAATTATTAAAATCGCCTGATTTTCAATTAAATATATCTAAATAATTTTCCTGATCACATTTAAACCTGATTCTATGTTCCAATCATATTCATAATATATGTTTCTCTCAGAAAATTCAACAACCGGTAGTTTCATTTTAAAAGTCCATGCGGGTGCCGGACTCTGGTGCTCCAATCTCGTATCCCTGTTCACGGATCATCTGCAGGTCAGTTTCAAATGTGATTCCGGTCGTTGTCAGAAAGTCACCGCTGATCACGGCATTTGCCCCGGCACGAAGAGCTGCCTTGCCATTATCCGGCAAATAGGCTCTGCCTGCCGCCAGACGGATAAAGGTATCCGGAAGGATAAAACGAAAAACAGCCACCGTCCGGAGGAACTCCTCCTGCTTCATCGGCTCCTGATGTTCAAAATACGTTCCCGGAATCGGATTCAGCATATTGATCGGAACCGAGTCCACATCCAGCTCTCTTAACGAAAATGCCAGATCGATCCGATCCAAAAGCGTCTCTCCCAGTCCGATCAGTCCACCACTGCACACTTTCATACCAGCCGCCTTGGCTGCACGGATACTCTTTCTCTTATCATCTGACGTATGCGTCGTGCACAAGGTCTTAAAGAACGCATCCGATGCTTCCATGTTATTATGAACCATTGTCATACCAGCTTCATGAAGCTTTATGAAATCCTCCTCATCCAGCATACCAAGAGATGCGCAGACATGGATATCTGCTGTCTTCCTGATATCCTCCACATTCTGAACTGCCAGTGCTACCTCCCGTTTCGACAGCCGCCGTCCAACAGATACAAGCCCGTACCGGTAAGAACCACGGCTCTTATCCTGAACCGCTATATCGGTCAGGATCTGCTCACCCAGTACACATTCCGCCGGGACCTTCTCCTTTGCTCTGGTTGACTGTGCGCAGTACAGACAGTCCTCACCACACTGTCCAACCTTAACAGCCGCCACAGAACAGACATCGCAGACATTTCCACAGAAATGCAGTCGGATCCGGTCTGCCGCCTCAGAAAGCTCTGACAGATCTACATCGATAAGCAGCTCTGCTTCCTCCCTGCTGATACGATATCCATCCATTATCTTATGTTCCAATCTCTGAAGTTCATCCTTTGTCATAATTCATCATTGTCCTTTATTAAGAAATATTGCCCTTTTTAACCACACAGTGTATCCATTTTCATCCAATCTTTATTAATATACCATCTAAACAACATCTTGTGAACTACCCAATGTTCCGCATTGTCACGCCCGGCTTGTCCTCGCACCTGCCCACTTCCGGCTGTATATTACCCCGCTTCATGTCTGCCCTTCCCGGCTGGATCCTTTGCATATAAACTCGCATATTTTCTATGAATTGTACCTGCCTTATTTGCTCATGCTCCTGTGCAAACTCGCCTTTGGCTCAAACATGCACCCGCATTCGCTGGCAAGGTACAAGTTCATAACGAAAATATTGCTTTATGTTTATATGCAAAGGATCCAGCCGGGAAGGGCAGACATGAAGCGGGGCAATACACAACCGGGAGGAGCCGGGCGAAACCTTAAATCTCTTTTTTTCGGCATTATTCTCTTTTAAGTTTTTGTAAAATATAGTAGAATTATGGAGTATGGGGCCATTGGAAGGCGGACCCCTTTGGAGGTTATATCTATGATTAATATACTAGTAGTTGAAGACGAAAAACCTATTGCAAACCTGATCAAAATGAGTCTGACAAAGGCAGGCTATTCCTGTACCTGTATTTATGACGGACTTGCTGCCGCAGACATACTGGAAGAAACCCCTTTTGATCTGGTTCTGCTCGACATCATGCTTCCGGGTGCATCCGGCTATGATGTTCTTGAATATATCAAACCATTAAAAATACCGGTTATCTTTATTACAGCAAAAAACTCCCTGAACGACCGCGTCATGGGGCTGAAGATGGGAGCCGAGGATTATATTGTAAAACCATTTGAGATCGTTGAGCTTCTTGCAAGGATTGAAGTTGTTCTCCGGAGATATAATAAGCTGAATACAACGATCACCGTCCGCGATCTTGTTATTGATACAATTGCGATGAGCGTCACGAAAAATGGAAAAGAGATACCACTGACAAATAAGGAATATGAGCTGTTATTGTTATTTGCACAAAATCCGGGAGTTGCCCTCTATCGTGAAACGATATATGAACGCATCTGGGGTGGTGACTATCCTTGTGACAGCCGAACGGTTGCTCTTCATGTCCAGCGTATGCGAAAAAAGCTTGGACTGGAAGACTGCTTAAAGACCATCAACAAGATCGGATACCGTCTGGAGATCTAAAAAGGAGTTTCTATGAAATTTAAGCATAAACTTGTATTATGTATGGTTGCACTTCTGGGACTGTCCTTCGGTCTCGGAGGAACCATGCTGATCCACCGATCATTCAAATCTTCGTTATCCTCCACGATCGACAGTGACCTGCAAAATTATGAGAGTATTCAGAGCACTCTGCTGATCGCTGTTGATACAAATTCTGTGTCATCTTATATCGACATGTCTAATATCATCAACCAGTTTTCCGCTCAAGGCAACTCCAACCGTAAGAATATCATTCTTCGAAATTCGGATATGGAAGTCGTAAGCATCATGAATTCATCCTCTACATATAAAGAAATGAAACCGTCAGATGAAAATATCTGTAATTCGATCATTTGGAGAGAAAAGGATAACTACTATCTGCAATTATGCAGCTCCATGGATATCAATACAGAAAATCTGGACATCTCACAGATGGACATTGTCTATGACATCACTTCCGTATATGCCGCCCGCGCACAGGAACAGAATACATTTCGTCTGCTGTTGATCGCGATCTTTGTTGTCGGAAGTATCACATCCATGATTGCAGCCAGCCTGCTGACAAAACCGCTGGAAAAATTATCATCACTTGCACAACATATCTCCCACGGAGATTACTCTGCCCGTCTGCACATCCACTCCGGTGATGAGATCGAGGAACTGGCAAATGATTTCAACAATATGGCAGATACCATCGAAGATAATATCTCAGAGCTTCATTTCTCTATGGAAAAACAGGAACAATTTATGGGAAGCTTTGCTCACGAATTAAAAACTCCTATGACCTCGATCATCGGTTACGCCGATCTTCTGCGAAGCCAGAACATGAGTGAGGATGAAACAAACGAAGCTGCTAACTATATCTTCTCAGAAGGAAAACGTCTGGAAAGTTTATCTTTAAAATTACTGGATCTTCTGGTTGTAAAAAATCAGGAAACCATCTTATCACCAACCGATCCTTCCCTTGCGATCCGGAATGTGATCAACATCATGAAGCCGGAGCTTGCAAAAGAACATATCACTTTGAAATCAAGCTGCCGTAAAGGCTGCTGTATGATGGACATCGACCTGTTCCAGTCTCTGATCATCAATATTATTGACAATGCCAGAAAAGCAATCGATGACAACGGCATCATCCATGTAGCGGGAACCGTGCGGGATGACAACTATGTGATCATTATCAAGGATAACGGACGTGGAATGCCGCCGGAAGAGATCACTCGAATCAGTGAGGCCTTCTACCGCATCGATAAATCAAGGTCCCGTGCACAGGGTGGAGCCGGTCTTGGTCTTGCAATCTGCAGTAAGATAGCAGAGATCCATCAGGCAAAGATCAAATACAAGAGCGCTGTTGGGCGTGGTACCGTGGTCACAATATCATTACCAAATGTAAAGGAGGCATCTGAATGAGCAACGAAGAAAAGAAAGAACCCGTCATTGCATCCTATGAACTGACTGCAGCCCATAAAGAAGAGGATGATATCTCCGAATCTGAAGTAAATGATATGATAAACGAAAGCGAAGAAGGTACTGTTTCCTCTACTGAACATACAGGAAAAGCACACGGCATTCTTCATTTCCTGTACAAGAATCTTCTCTGGTTTATAATATGCATTGCAATTTTTATGATCTGCATCATTGCCTCGAATCTGTATTTTCGTATTCAGGACAGGAAAACATTGAATTCCATATCCAGCCATGAGATCAGTCCGAACAATCTTGATGTAACAAATAAACTGACACTACTCGAGAAAATCAATATCATAAACGAAGAATGTTACTACACTGATCTGAACTTTGATTATACGGACAAACATTCCTACAGTGAGATCCATGATATAACCGTAAATGAACTGACGTCGTATTTCTCCGATTATTTCTCCTGTGATTTTACTGTAAATGGTATCTATGAAATGTATATATCCAAATATCTTGCAACGTCAGATGAAAATTCTTACCGCAGTTTTACAATATGGGTGGTTAATATCTACTATTTTGGATTTGAAATGAATTGCTTTCTGGATTATGACACAAACAAACTGATTACATTTACAATGAATCTGGACCCTAATTCTAACACTTTCTATAACGAAGAAAGTCTGGTAGAATTGGAATATTACAATGATTATATACTTCCACTGTATAACTTTTTAGGAAGCCATGTCGGTAACTCAACTACGTTCAGTGACACTTGTTTCGATACTCTATACGATATATTAGTCTCTTATTATGAGCTCAACTTGGAGAAAGGATCTGGAAGCGGTGCAGGTATGACTCCAACAGAGATACCGGATTCTGATCTGCAGCTATTTGAAAAGCTGACAGGAACACCTATGACTGCTCATACCTATTATACTTACACTACTGAGATTAGTATGGAATCAGAAGTCGATACAACAGAAGAATACAACTTTTATATGAAAAACGGATTGTTCTTCTACCAGATGAATCGATATTTTTATAATTAACAGATGCTTAATACTTCTTTAGAAGAAATATGCAGAATTGATGCATTTTTTTGCAGGTTATGATGCATCCATCCTTTATAGTAACATCATCAAGACAAGGGATGGTGCTTATGAAGTATTCAAGCAGAGAACAGAACAGGATTGAGTGCAGCACATTTTTTAAGACAGAGAGGTCTTTTACACGCTGCAATTATCTCAAAGTTAAGTTTGGTATCTTTGCCATATGTTGTTTTATTTTGTTTGTTGCCATTTTGCTCAAAGGTACCATCCTATAATCTCTTGAGCCCCCTCATATTTCAGACTAGCTCCAGATGCGTTTCCCGGCATCTGGAGTTTTTCATTGTTTCTTATCATCTGCCTGCTCTTTTAATCTGCCCTGACGTTCCAGCTTATACTGTGTCTGCCGCTTTTTCGCAGCGATCCGTTTCTGCAGCTTTGCTGCCTCCCGTTCCACTGAACGATCCGGCAGTATCCCACACGCTTCCAGTGCTCTTGGCCAGGGGCCAAAATAGGATTTGACCGCAGCAACCTCTTCCACCGTGAAGTCTGATTTTTTCGGATACCGTTCCAGTTGTTTATATGCATCACGCAGCATTTCCATACAGTTTTCTTTTGTCAGATCGTTTTCTGCCATAATCAGCTTTCCTCTTTCCTGTATTTCCCTACAGCTATATGCTATATCTGTCTTCATAGATTATCTTCTATACCATACAATGTTTCCCGGTATATTGCAAATACCGGCTGCCACCCGTTCGTTTTAAAACGCTTCCGGATAGCAGCCGGTATTCCTTTTACTGACAGATCAATGTTTGTCCGTAATACATATCACCTTACGGCTTCATGTATCTTTTTTATTATTTTGTCTTTACAGACGTCTTACCACTGTAAACACTGTAGAACTTCTTTCCATTGATCTTCTTATATGCTCTTACCTTGACATAATATTTCTTACCCTTTTTCAGGTTCTTGATCACAGCACTTGACTTCTTGCCGCTTACATATGTACTCTTTGCATTCTTGAATGCTTTATTTGTTGCATATGTGATCTGGTAACCACTTGCACCTGATACCTTCTTGTAAGAAACCTTGATTGCCTTGGTCTTATATGCAGCAGCCTTCTTTACAGTCGGTGTTGCAGGTACAACAATCAAGGTGATCGTTCCTGTACTCTTCTTGTAATTTGCTGTTGCTGCGGCTGTTACTTTGATCTGTACCTTGCCCGGCTTCTTAGCTGTAACAAATCCGGACTTCTTGTTTACAGTTGCAACCTTCTTGTTAGAAGATGTGTAAGTAATCTTGCCCTTTGCAGAAGCTTTCACCATTACATACTTGCTGTATGCATATACTGTCTGCTTCTGAATCGTCTGTGATGCTTTCTTGATCACAAATGTGCTTTCTACTTTACCGGTATAGTTGCCCTTACCGGTAATAACTACCTTTGCGATTCCTGCATTCTTGTTATTTGAATATGCTACAGAATAATCATCGGTTGATAATGCCTTGCCGGATACTGTAACCTTTACAGCAGGTTTCTGTGCCTTACCTGTATATGTAACACTTGGAACTGTTACAACAGTGTTTTTGGCAGTCAGTGTAACCTTCTGATCCGGAATCTCTGTAGTTGGCTCTTCTGTACTTGGTTTCTCTGTTGTCGGTTCTTCTGTAGTTGAATCAGAAGAATCTTCTGTTGTCTTATCAGGATCTTCTGTATCCGCCTTTTTCTTAACAGTCAGACGAACTACTGTTTCTGCAGCTTCGTAATTTGCTGTTCCGGCAGTCTTGATCGTAATATCTGTAAATCCTGCTGCCTTTACTGTTACAAGACCTGTATCATCGATCTCTGCAACTGCAGGTGCCGATGAAACGAATGTCAATGTACCATGACCATCGGCTGCAAGAACAAACGGATCTGTACCTTCTGTTACCTCTATGCTCTTAGATGCAACCTGGATTTCCTGTTTTGCCTTCACAATTTCAAATGTAACTGTCTGTGAACCTGCATATCTTCCATCGATTCCACGAATCGTTGCTGTAGCCTTTCCGACAGATACACGCTGTCCTGAAACCGTATAATCAACATCCTTTACAAGCTGATATGTGCCATCTGTGATTGTAAGTTCCGGTACGATCACCTTTCCGGTATATTCTACAGAAGCAACCGGAGCAATTGTTGCCTTGCTCAGATCTCCCATAACTGTAACCTTAAAGGAAGCTGTAGCTGCCAGATAATTGTCACTCTCCGGTGCTGTAATTGTAATAACTGCTGTTCCGATACCATTGATCTGAAGCTTGCCATCTTCTGTTACTGATATAACATCTTCTTTATCAGATGATAATACAGGAGTTGTCTTTGCTTCTGCTGCAACTTCGATATCTGTCTTCTGTCCGTATACGACCTTCCGGTCTTCCGGTACATTTGTGATCTGCTGTTCTGCTTTCTTGATCTCGAAGGTTGTCTGAACCTGTCCAGAGAATTCGCCCTTACCTGTTACCGTACAAGTAGCTGTTCCGGCATTCTGCGCATTTTCAAATACGACATCATAGTTTTCTTCTGTTATCAGATTACCGTTTACATATACCTTTACTTCCGGTTTTAATTCTTCTCCGGTATAAACTGCATCTGCAACTACTACCTTTGTATTTGCATCTGTCAATGCCTTTTCTGTCTCTGCTGTCGCAGTGATCTTGTACCATGCAGTTCTTCCTGCTCCGGATGTTACATGACACAGCACTCCATCTGTCAGATCCATAACATCGGAAAGTCCATCAACTGTTACATAATGTGAATCTGCCTCTGTCTTGTAGCTGACTGGCAGAGCTGTAAGGTCTGTGTCCTTGAATAAATCTACGTTTACAATAAATGGATCATTCTCTGTACCGGTTCCGGCAAGTTCTTCTCCATTCATCCTATAAGTAATGATCTGATTCCACTGAGCATCGTATGTAGATGATACCTCAAAGTTCATCTGACTACTTCCAATTATAAGCTCTTTCAATGTTGGAAGGCCTGAATATGCAGATGCAACATCGCCACCTGTAAGCTGATAGTGGAATTCTAATACATCTCCATCCTGGATCGTTGTAGCTGATAAGCCCATATTGGAGAAATCATCTTTGTTGTATGAGAACATCCATCCTGACATCGTATATTCAGCCTGAACTGTCAGTCCATTGATGGATTCCATATATGGTCCATATCCTGTATCTGCCAGAACATATGGAATGTTGTTCTCCTTTAACGCCTTCTCAACAGCATCCACTGCAGTCGCTGCATCAACTTCTACATCATCAAGGATCACACCATTTTCAGATGCACCCTTAATTCCCGCTGCTGTTGCTGTATAGTCATATACACCGACTTTAACATGTTTCTGATCAGCAACCGCTGCCTGTAACTCTTTATAAAGATCTACAAATGTCTGATCTTCTGCTGATAACGGAACATTTGCAAGCACATTGATAACTGGAGCTATACGATCCAGCGTATCCTTATCAGCTTTCTTTGAAACTGTTTCTGCTGTCAGCTTCTTTACTGCTGCTATATCAGCAGGAGATACATATACTGCCTGATCCTCTGTAAATGTGCTGCTTGCTTCATCTGCACATGAATAAACAGAATCAGATAATGTCATATATGCTGACTGTCCTGCAAATATTGTCTGTTCCTTTGTCTGGCTGGTGCTCAGAATTTCTCCGCCACTATAACAACCTGACATCTCTACACCTGCGTTGTTTGCTGCCTTGCCTTTAAAGCATCCGGCAATTCCACCTACATTTGTCTGACCTGATACTGAACCGGCATTATAACAGTCAATGATCTTACCGGCAGGTGCTTTTGAACTGGCTTCATTATGAATACCAAGAATACCACCTACGTTATTCTTTGCTATAACCGTTCCATAATTTGAGGAATTCTTGATTGTAACATTTCTATTTGTCATTGCACCAAGAATACCACCTGCGCAACTGCCATTTTTAGCAGTGATCGTGCCGTAATAGCTACAGTTGTCAATCACATTTGTACTGGTATCTGAATTTGCTCCGCAATATCCAACGATACCACCTGCATAAACATAATTTGAAGTTCCTGTAAATGTGATATTAACCTTTGAAACACAATTTGAGATCAATACATTTTTTCCTGCATTTTCCTTAAGCATACCTGCAATTCCGCCGGCATGTGTTGCTGTGCTTGCAGAAATATTTCCTTCTACTGTCAGATTCTTGATCTGACCTGTTACTGATCCGAATAAGCCGGCATCCTGAACATTGTCCACATACAGATTCTTGACTGTATGCCCCTGTCCATCAAATGTTCCTGCATAACCATAACTTGAGCTGTTCGGTTTGACAGGGGTCCACTTATATCCTGCAAGATCGATATCTGCAGTCAGAACCGCATTGATCGTGTATTTTGTCTTTACTTCATTTGCAAACCAGTAAAGTTCTGCTCCGGTTCCAATCTGGTATACACCATCTGACTGTTTCGGTTCAGTCATAGTCTGTCCATCCCACGCCTGAGCATCGGCAGGTGTCAGACGGATCGTCTTTGTAATACTGTCTGTATCCTCCGGAATCTCAATCGTTCCTGTCTTATATATATAACCTGATGCACAAATGACATATGAATATGTTTTTCCTACAAATCCCTTGAAAACTCCATCCGTTACTTTTGTTTCTTTCTTATCTTCATCTAAGATCTGAATTGTATAATCTGTAACCGGTTTTTTCGTCTGACTGTCTGTTATATTCAATGTTACCGGTACGAAATCAGAAGCTACAAGCTTGAATTCTACATCCGGAAGATTACACATATAAGCGGTATGACGGCTGGCTGCCATCTGTACCGGTACACCTGTGTCATGGCGAACTGCCCGATGAGAACCGTATGGTGAACCATAAGCACTCCATCCACCTATTCCGTTTTTCAGACATCCTGTCAGACGGAATGTATCACCTGCAAAATAAGTCGGAATCGTAACCGTAATCGTCTGTGAAGCCGGTGTTGATGCAAACATATACTGGTTTAGTTTTCCAACATATTCTGTTCCTGTTGTGTCAAAAAAGCAGATTGCTGCATCCATATTATACACACCTGCTAATTTACTGGCAGGATTGTATAAGCCATTATAAGAACGCTTACCGTCTTCACTTCTTTCTCCATAGCTGATCTCAATGGAATCACCCGCTGTCAATTCATCTGCGGTTATTTCATTTCCATCTGCATCTTTATATTTGTATGATACTGCAACTTCTTTTGCACGTATCACCTGATAAGTACTGACACCATTCTTTGTAACTTTAACAATATTTGGTCCTTCTGTAAGCCCTGTGACTGTATAACTGCCATCTGAATTTCTTGTGATGTTCTTTGCAGAAAATCCGCCGTATGTCAGCTTATTGTCTATGATCTCTGGACGAAGGACAGATACGGATACTCCACTCTCCGGTGTAAATGTATACTCAGCTCCGTCTGTTCCTGCCTCATAATAAAGAACATCCAGCTGTGCATCCAGTCTGTCGCCAGTTACTTTTTCCTCTTTTTTATTTTTACCTTCATTTATGGTCATGTTGGTCTGAATAGCTGTGCCATCCTTATCAACAGTAACCACTACAACACCGGTGTTTTCAGGCCATATTGCACTAAACTTGGTATACTTCGTATATCCCTGCATATTAATCTGTGCATCGTAGGTCACAAGCAGAATTGCTGTTCCTTCGGATTTCGCCTGAATCTCCGCTATTTCTGAATGTGCTCCCGGTGTAACTGTGATCACATCATTTGATGGATTTCCATTCTCATCAATAACCGTGTAATGATAATCCGGTTCTGCACTCTTAGCATTCGAAGTACCTTCGATCGCCTGCCAGTTACGGAAACATTCCAGACTGTATGTCTCACCCTTCTTCATAGAAAGGTATCCATGTTCATCTGATGTAAGATAAATATCTGCTACATCATACTTATTCTGAGACATATCATGATATATAGTATCCGGATTAAAAGAATCATCCCCGATATACATATCCGCCTTACTAACCATATAATCTGCATCTTTATTGGTAGAGAACCAATCCCAGTAGGTAACACCACCGGCACCTGTCACACGATAGTAATATGTAATACCAGCTCCGACAGTAAATTCATATGTCTCATATCCCGGCTCTTTGGCTTCTATCTTTGTTCCCGGTTCATCTTTATAAATATAATATGTAGACAATGTTCCAAGTCTAAGTTCTGCTCCTTCCGGGAATGTCACACTTACTTTTCTGGCTTCCGGTGCACTGATCGAATACCCATATGAACTGTTTGCTGTAAGTGTTTTTGAAACTGTCTTTTCTATATAATTCTGTGCATGGTCTCCCTTAGGTGTTACAGTTACAGATACCATATCCGCATAATAAAAAGGCACTGCATACTGAGCTGCTTTCTGACTTGTTTCCGCCTGCATCAAACCAAGTGTAGCATGACGATCAACATTATCAGGAGATACTACCTTTACATTAAAAGTAAAGTCTTCTCCTTCTTGCCAAAATTTTCCACTGCCGGCATCCTTATTTGTACATGCAATACCTGACAGACTATATACTGCATATGACTGCTCTGCTTCATCGGTTACGATCAGGTCAATTGAACCCATATCAACTTTATTAGTACCACTCATTTTATATGTTGATAAGCGATAAGTACCTTCTGCAAGCTTCGCTGTGTATACATAATTACTATCCGGATCTCCAGCCGCCACTGTATTTCCATCTGCATCTGTAAGTGTCATATATGGAACACTACTGTTCATCTTAATCGATACCTGTTTCTCTTCTAATGCTTTGATCTTCTTTACAGCAGCTGCCACATCATCTGCTGATGCATCCAGATCTGCCATAACTGCCTGAAGTTCTGCATTTAATGAGGCATCCTTTGCGATCTCTTCTTCATTCTCTGCATAAAGTGTATATAACTCTGTCTTGTCTTGGGTTACATAATATGCTTCATAGCCTTCAAATCCACATCCAATATCTGCTCCATAACCGGCAAGTGTAAACTGCCAACGGAGAACATTGGTATCTGCCCCGGTTCCCTGATCTACAAGATATGCGCCTGCGCTTGTATTGCAAGGCACATTATCAACTGTGATCATCCAGCCGGACCATGATGTGTAATCATGTTCTGCAAGGTCTGTACCTGTCTTCTCCTCCAGTTCCAGATCATTTCCATTGTTACGTGTCTTATATGCATCCAAGAGTGCTGTTGGAACTTTTACAGTTCCTTTATCAATGCCTTTGATATTTGCCAGATAAAAGTTGCTGTCATTATAGGCACTTGATCCTGCAGGCTTTGTCTGAAGTCCTGCTTTCTTGAAAAATGCATAAGTTGCCTGTGAAACGGTCAATTTAGACAGATCAATGTCTATCCCTTCCTGTTTCCAGACATTTCCAATCTCTTCATAAGACATACGGGTCGGTGTGATATAAAATCCCTGTCCGATCGTAAAGCCCTCAAGAGACAGCACAACATATTTTGTGCTATAATCGGTCGTACTTTCATCTTCTTCCGCTGCCGCAACATTCTGAATACCATAACCTGCATTTACTGCAAATGGCACGAATAAAACTGCGCACGCAAATAAAAACGAAAGCACCAGTGTCCTGATTCGTTTCATTCGTTTCGATTCCTTTCTTCTATTGTATATTTTTTTATAAGCTGGGAATTAAATCTTGCTTTTCCCTCGCCCAAAAGCTGTATGTAGAATAAATCTGCGGGTATTCTGACTGAAAGACCATCTTATGATCTTAACACAGTAATGGCGGTTGCACCGGATTCTCACCGAATTTCCCCCTGATCGGACATTTAAAGACACATCCGAGCAGATCCAATATAGAACATACATAGTTTATCTTATAGCCTTGTATGCGGAATGTCAACAAAATCCACAGGCATTGACCGGAATGTTTCTGCATATTTATAGAAAGAAGAATTCTGACAGGTGATCCTTTTATGAAACCTGAACTCCGGTCTCTTATTCCAAAACTAAATCGTTATCTTCTTCTACTCCTTGTATTTATCTGCTCTCTTTCTGTATTTTTGCTATTGTATCCAATATCGTCAAAATCACCTCAGTCCGATCTGGATAATAAAGCCACGCTGCCGGGGGGCAGAGATTCAGAGTCTGATCCAAATGACGAAACACAAAGTGACACCACCGAAACTGCATTTTCCGGCTATATTATCACACTCGATGCCGGACATGGCGGATACGATCCTGGGAAAATAGGAATTAACGATTCAAAGGAGAAGGACATTAATCTTCAGATTGCTTCTTATCTGCAAGAGATTCTGGATTCTCTCGGTTTTGAAGTCTATATGACCAGAACGGATGACTCCTCACTGAATACAGAAACTGCCGAAAGCTTAAAGACATCCGATCTGAATCATCGGATTGAGATTGTGGCATCCCATAACTCCGACTTTTTTATCAGTATCCATCAGAACAGCTTTTCTGATTCTTCCGTACATGGAGCTCAGGTTTTTTACTATGCGAATTCTTCAGACGGTGAACAGCTTGCAAAATCAATCCAGGCCTCGATCCATGCGATCCTCGATTCTGATAATGAGCGTCCGGTCAAAGGTAATCTGGACTATCTTATTCTGAAAAAAAGCCCCTGTCCTGCTGTTATCGTTGAATGTGGCTTTTTAAGTAATCCGGATGAATGCAGCAGTTTAAATACTCCAGACTATCAAAAACAGGTTGCCGCTGCGATCGCAGATGGGCTTGTTAATCATATCCAGGCGGGCACAGAATAGGCAGGGGGCTGTAACCCCTGCCACTGTTATTTTGTGCATGAATGTAACGGTTCTTTTTTATCGATACATTTTTTCATTTTATTCCCATTTGCTTTTTTACATATTCGTGCTGTGATGTGTCAATATTAATCTTATATACAAACCAATGGCACAAATACACCATTGTTTTCGTGTTTCTTTTCATATCTATATGTAATAAGCAATATCTGTCTGCCAGAAACGGAATTATGCAGACCGGAATCTGTCTGCAGCGAACCGATGAAGGGTTCATAAGATGTCTGCTCTTATATTACATTATATTTGTACGCCTGCCAATCACTTTATGAAAAATTAATCTTTTCTGATATTTCCTGTCCTATTCTGCTCATTTGCACATTCTAATCCATATATACATAATTTATACTGTGGAATTATTTTTTATTCATATTCGACAGGATTTTATAAATTATTTTTGAATTTTTCACATTATATCCTATTTACTTGTCAGTTAAATATGGTAAACTATAGGTGCGTTTTAATACACAATTGTATGACTTATTTTCTACCCTTCATGGGTATTCTATCAGAAATGGGGTGATTCTATTGAAGATTGAACGCTTAAGTGAAAATCAGATCAGATGTACTTTGAATAAAGCAGATTTAGCAGACAAACAATTAAAGATTTCCGAGCTGGCTTATGGATCTCCAAAAGCAAAAGAACTGTTTCGTGAGATGATGCAGCAGGCATCAAACGAACTCGGATTTGAGGTTGATGATATACCACTGATGATCGAAGCTATACCGATTTCATCAGATTGTCTTATTTTAATTGTCACAAAGGTAGAAGATCCGGAAGAATTGGATACACGTTTTTCCAGATTTACCAGAAATAATGACGATGACGACACCGATTATGACGATGATATGGATGATGAATACGAAGATGAGGACTATCCCCCATCTGATGATAATGTAATATCCGGTCATATCGATATCGGTATAAATGGCGATGAATCCCAGATTCCGGAGGCAATTTTTAATGCTCTGGAAGGTTTTGTAAATAATCTGACAGGTCTTGCAGGTAAGAATATCGAGATTTCAACCGATATTCCATCCAGTGCAAAAGCACCTGTAAAACAGACACAACAGGAAGAGGATGCTCCACAGACTTTAACGAGACTGCTTGTATTTGACTCGTTAAATACCGTTATCAACGCATCCAAACAGGTTGCAAGTTTTTACTTCAGCAGCAACACACTCTATAAGAATCCGGTTAATAAACGTTTTTATCTGTTATTTACAAATGATAAGAATACTATTCCCGAATTCAACCGGGTATGTTACATTCTTGGAGAATACGGCACAGCACAGAAAATAACAGATGCCATGCCATATCATTTCAAAGAGCATTTTAAAACGATCATTGAAGAGGAAGCAGTTCAGACTCTGTCTGCTCTGTAATTTTTAAGAAAACTGATTTGACAAAACAAATACGGCGGATCCTTTTTTTCATTGGATTCCGCCGTATTTTTCGTCTGTCCAGATACATATTCTATATGAATTATGCCTGTGCCTGCTCTTCTTTCTTTGCAAGGTAGTCATTGATCTCAAGTTCAAGCTCTACCGGATCCAGACCATGAACGGCTGCTGCTTCCTCAAGAGTTTCACCTGCTGCTGCAAGACATCCGATACAATGCATACCTGCTGCCATAAGAATTGCTGCATTTCCTGCATCTACTGCTAAAATATCATTTATAAGCATATCTTTACTGATCTTTGCCATGTGTATATTTCCTCCTGTTTCCTATAATCTTTCTTAATCTGATATGACATTTTTCGATTTTAAAAATATCTTCACCATTATAGTATACACATTTTTAAATGTCTATCCCTTTATAGGAAAAAGATAGGCAGACTCAAGTTAGCAGGAACTAATTTTTTACAAATCATCTCAATTCACTTGATATAAGAAACTTTTTGATTTAAAATAGGTAACGAGATGTGATTATTATTACTAAAAGGAGGACAATCATATGGCATTCGTAATTGGTGATTCATGTATCGGTTGTGGTTCATGTGCAGGTTCATGCCCTGTTGGAGCTATTAGCGATAACGGTGGTGTTTTCGTTATTGATGGTTCACAGTGTATTTCATGTGGTGCATGTGCAGGTTCATGTCCTGTTGGAACAATTTCAGAGGAGTAATCCACACAGAACGTTGTTATCATAATATAGAAAAGCTACCGGAATCGGCAGCTTTTCTTTTTGTCTTATACAGGAAAACAATGATGTCCTCCGACGGATCTGTTTTCCTGTATATCTTTTTATTTCTACTCCTGAACATAGGAATACAGTTCATTATTTCCCTGACTCATGGCAGCTTCATATTCTTTTCTTGATACCCGGACTTCCGTATCCAGTACCGGATCATAATAACGAACCGCTTCACTGTTATAGCTTACGACCATTACATATCTTCCATCATTGATACGACTGATAACCGGAATACCATTACTGATATATCCAAATACCAGATCCAGCGAAATTCCTGAAATATCTGCTCCCGGATATTTTCCAAGCTCTGTCAGCACCTGTACCGGATCTGTACCGGATGCTTTCATATCTTCATATGTGAGATCTGTCACACCCTCATAGATCAGTGTCATATATACACAATCCCACAAGGATGCATCCACACTGCCGGAGCTTTGGTGATAGATTGACGATGCGATCGTATTATATGCCTGCATCTCCGACTGCCTGTATACGATTTCTCCATCCTTGGAAACGACAATACCTGCAATCTGCGTTGCCCGGTTGATTGCATCTCCTGCCTTATCATAGATTCCGGTCAGTCCCAGATTATCATATACCATATAGCCTGCATATTCATCTTCTACCGTGATCAGCATATCAGATGAACGGTCTCCCACCGTGTTCTTTGTGATATTCAGATACGGAATATAGGTCAGATATATATTTGACGGTACTGTAAAATACAGCTTTGCAATTCCTGATGTTGTTTTTGTCGTGATATCAATTCGTTTTACATCGTCGCTTTCTTTATAAGTGATAAAGTCATCCTCTGCCAGCCGGAAGCTGTCTGTTTTCTTGGATCCTTTGGTCATATAGATCAGATCATCCTCTACGCTGATATCTATGATATAGTTGTCGTCCTTCTGATATTCTTTGATCTGGTTTCCATTTTCATCCACAATAAATAATTTGTATGATGGGATCCGGCTGTATACCTTTTCACTCAGATTCTTTTTTGCAAAGGAATCTTTATCTATAGAAATATCACTGTCAGCCGTATTACAGATCCCATATATCAGATCCCGGTTCTTAAATCCATAGCAGACCAGACTCTTTCCTGCTCCCGCATCCAGCGTATAGGTCTGTCCGGTTGCAAAATTAACCAGCGTTAATGTCGCATTATCGGCTGCCTGATCCGATGAATCATATGCCATTACCTGCATATCATCGGATACATATACATGATCGAGCGATACATGATCTACATAATAGGATAACTGTTTTGCTTCCACGTTAATGCAGTTCACCTTGTTGCCAAGCATAAAATAAAAGTTTGTTCCATCATAATAGGTCAGTCTGGACACTTCATCTTTCATGGCTGCATATGATTCATTACATTCTGCAAATACCAGCTCCGTAACCTCCTGCTCTGCTGCATCGTAAGAACACAGACTGATTCCCAGCTTTCCTTCATGAGCACCACGGTTCATATAGCCATATACTGCAAATATCATATTGCCATCATCGTCCATGGAGATCATATTGATACCATAATTGTTGTATGTGTTTCTGACATTTTCCACGTCATCCATCCAGAATCCAAATACCATGGAGATCTGGTTTTCTGAGTAATTATACAGCCAGAGCTGTCCGTTTCTGACAAAACCGATCTTCTTATTATCCGAGCTGTAACGGTAATCCAGCTTTTTATCAAGAACAACCCCGATCTCATACACATTATTTTTATTATCGACACCTGTCCGGTTGAAATACTCGTCGATATAACGATCAAAGTTCATAACGGATATTGTGCCTGCGTTATCTGCTTCCCCGGTATCCTCTGATGCTTCAGCATCCTCTGCTCCGGTGGCTGTTTCCGTATCGTCTTCTGTCTCCGGTTCTTTATAACTGACACGATAATATTCCTTGATCGAATAATAATCCGACTCACCATCGGTGTTTTCTGCCGTGGTCACATAATCCAGTTCAATTACTGCATAATTGACATCAATTTCCTTGATCTGTGGAATGATCGAAGTTATCCGGACCGGATTCACTCCACTCCAGACAAGCTCTTTGTAGCTGCTTGTCAGATTCAGATGTCCCATAGAAAGGCTGTCATCATCCTGTCCTTTGTATGCCTGCATGTATGGATAGATAAAGGAGCCTTCTTCATTTGCCTCGTAGTCAAATGTCGAAGCATTAAACTGTTCCACAAAGTCCAGAAGCTCGGACGCATGATAATTGTCATTTACAACGATACGGGTATAGTAGCGTACGGTCTGTCCATCCGCTCCATCTAATTTGAATATCAGCATGTATTCCGTATCCGGCTTGATATCCATACGGATATCAATATCAAATATCCGGTATCCATTCTCCTCTGTATCGGATGTCAGATCTCCGTTCTCGATCAGA
>ENA-OPFG01000636-OPFG01000636.1-human-gut-metagenome-genome-assembly--contig:-NODE-636-length-22200-cov-3.905803_pt1 | contig 22200 bp, 18 predicted proteins | sample MGYA00241304_ERZ501542 | MGnify/ENA primary metagenome ERZ501542 (study PRJEB25962, sample SAMEA2042427) | human gut metagenome | biome: human gut; feature: human-associated habitat; material: faeces...
CAGGCAGAGTTGGCGGAAGCCAGAGCGAAGAATCCCGACACCGTGGCGTGGCTGTATATCCCCGGTGCGGAGGTGGACGACCCTGTGATGCAGGCGGAGGACAACGGCTATTACCTAAAGCTGGATGAAAACGGTGAGTACGCCATGTGGGGCTGCTATTATGCCCATTGTGAAAACAAAATCGGCGGCAGGGATAAGCTGGACAAAAACACCACCATTTTCGGCCACTCCGCCAGCAACTGCGACCCGGACGGTGTGCGGTTCACCAAGCTCTACCGTTATATGGACGTAGACTTTGTAAAGGAGCATCCGTATATCTATCTCTCTGTGGATGGTGAGGACATGATCTTTCAGATCACCGCACTGTTCGTCACGGATATTGGTTTTGACTATATTGCGCCTGATCCCACGGGAGATGATCTGACCAGCTTCTTTGAGACGATTGCGCGGAAAAACTGGCTTGACTTTGATGGCGTGACCTTCTCCGAGGAAGATACTGTTCTGACCCTCTCCACCTGCTGCCGGAAGTATGACAAGGCCAACAGCGGTAATCAGCGGCTGGTGGTCATGGCAAAGCTGCTGCCGGAGGGCGCAACCGCACAGGAGTTCAGCGTATCCCTTGTGGATAGTCCTGAAATGCCCTAAAAGAAATCAGAATACGACGATAACAGGACACCCATCCTTGCGGTACTGAAAAGCAGCGTATGATATAGGGAAAACGGCGGCCGCCCCGTACAGAGCAGCCGTGGTTTTTGCTGTCCCTACATTTAATAGGTTGCCAAAATAATTTGATCAAAAAACATCGACATCCCTTGCTCTACACGCTATAATATAGATAATCTAATAAGAAAACAGTGTTATCATTACTGCTACAGATGGAATGGTAGCCATATTTATGAAAAAATCATTGGAACGGAATGGCTGAACCCTCAGGGTGACAATGTCAGCGATTTGACAGCGAAAACCATTTTTCTCAGGTGATTTTCCGTTTTCTTATTTTGACAGAGATTTACAAAATAGTCAGGAAAATCAAGGCTTTCCTTGACTCATATTTACTTAAAATAATCGTTGTTCCCAGTGTGGACTCGAGCTCCTAAGCACTAGTTGAGGGTTCGATTCCCCCTGGGAACAGTCAAATTTTGCAACAATGATGACCACAATTCATTGTTGCTTTTTTTTATTTATAGGTGCTTACGAGCACCGAATGCCGCGACAACGAGCGTGTAACGCGAGTGAGTTCAGGGAAAAGGAGAGAATGCCTATGGCAGAAAAAAACAGACGAACGAGTTACGGATGAAAAAGTGGTAGAAATTGAAATGGAAATTTTCTAAATATGTGCCACAAATCTTGAAAAAATCTTGATTTGTGGCATAATAAATATATATTTTGATTTGGAGATGATGTTATGTATATAAAGCGTGAAAGATATCTAAGCAAAATAAGACCATTTTATGATGTGGATTTAATTAAGGTTCTGACAGGTGTTAGAAGATGTGGAAAATCTATATTGTTAGAGCAGATTAAAGAAGAATTTATTGAAAATGGGTTTGATAGAGCGCATATTATTACCATTAATTTTGAAGATTTGCAATTTGAAAAAATAAGAACTGCAGAAAAACTTAATTCCTATGTGAATGAGCAAATCAAGGATCATGACAAATACTTGATTTTTTTAGATGAGATTCAGCATGTCAGGAGCTTTGAAAAGGTTTTAGCTTCCTTTCGGGCAACATTAAATTGCTCAATTTTTATTACTGGAAGTAATTCGAAATTGCTATCCGGCAAGATGGCAACATTGTTGGTTGGAAGATGTGTTGAATTTAGAATAATGCCATTTTCCTTTGCCGAAAGCTACGAATATGCTACAGCTATAGGAAGAAATATATCTCCGGATGAGTTTATGATTGATTATATCAATTGGGGTGGCTTCCCTTTGCGTTTTTCGTTTACAAAAGAAAGTGATATTAAGAGATATTTGGAGCAGACATATGAAGGTATCTTAGATAAGGATATTATTACTGACAGATCAAAGGTTAATAGACAAAACTTTGAAAGAGTAGCAACATATATTATGGCAAATGCAGGAAAGGAATTTTCCAGTAAAAATATAGAGAACTATTTTATACATCAAAATGCAGATACTTTGGATAAAAAGACGATATACAGATATCTTGATAAAATGGAAAAGGCTTGTCTAATTGATCGTGTAAAAAGATTTAATATTGTAGGAAAACAGGCAATGTCGTATATAGAGAAGCAATATGCGGTAGATACTGGTTTTCGCATGATAAATACAAACTTAGTAAATTTTGAGGATACCTTTTTTCTTGAAAATATAATTTATAACGAGCTAAAAGCAAGAGATTATGAAGTCTTTACAGGAAAAACATATAAGGGTGAAATTGATTTTGTTGCAATAAATGGAAGAAAGAAATGTTTTATTCAGGTGGCATATTATTTGGCTGGCAAGGAAACGATTGAAAGAGAGTTTGGTGCTTTTAAGCCAATTAGTGATGCATCACCGAAATATGTGTTTTCATTAGATAGATTTGATTATTCAAGAAATGGAATTGCACATATCAATATTGTTGATTTTCTTTTGGGTAAGAAGGATATTAATTTATCATAACGCCACAAATTAAGAAAAAATTTAAAATTGTGGCTTCTGGAAAAAATCATATAAAAGGGCCAAAGAAACGGACGCCAGAAGATGATGAACATTTCAGCGAGTCATTTGAGAGGATGATACGCATGGCAATTCAGAACAGAGAAGGAGAAAACAATGGCAAAGAATGTCTGAGTACTCTGATTGAGTTTTTGAAAGCGACGTCTTGCACATACTATTAGCAGACAGTATAATAAATACATCGAAGCAGTTTCAAAAAATGAAAAATATTCGATTTTTGAAAGTGGGTGACGATATGAAAACAATTACAAGAGCAAAGTATCTCGACAGAATCATTGAACTGAATGGTACTCCTGACATCAAGATTATCACGGGCATTCGTCGATCCGGTAAGTCCAAGCTGATGCAGGCGTATATTGAGTATCTGAAAAGCCATTTTGAAAATATCAATATTATCTTCATTGACTTCATGGATTTGGCGTATGAAGAAATCAAGGAATACCATGCCTTACACGCTTATGTGGAAGAACATTATCAGGAAAGTAAAACGAACTACCTGTTTGTAGACGAGGTTCAGATGTGTCCCAAGTTTGAGTTGGCAATCAACAGCCTGTACTCTAAGGGAAAATATGACATCTATGTAACCGGCTCCAATGCTTTCCTGTTGAGTGCGGATCTGGCAACTCTGTTTACCGGACGCTATATTGAAATTCATGTGTTTCCTTTCAGCTTCCAGGAATATTGCCAATATTATGATGATGTTAGTGATAAAGATAAGCTCTTTGATGATTACGCTATCAAGGGCGGTTTAGCAGGTTCTTACGCTTACAGAACCGAAAAAGACAGAACAAACTATATCAAAGAGGTCTACGAAACGATTGTTACAAGGGATTTGGTGCAAAAATATGCGCTCCCGGACTCTTTGGTTTTACAACGTCTGAGCGAGTTCCTTATGGATAATATCAGCAACCTGACGTCTCCTAATAGGGTCAGTCAGCTGCTGACAGCAAATGAGACTCCAACCAATCATGTAACCGTCGGCAAGTACATTAAGTATTTGTGCAATGCTTTTGTATTTTATGATATTAAGAGATACGACATCCGAGGCAAGAAATACCTTGAAAGCTCTGAAAAGTTCTATTTGTGTGACAGCGGTATTCGATATGCAATACTGGGAAGCAGAAATATGGATTACGGCAGAGTATATGAAAATATTGTTTGCATTGAATTTCTTCGCCGTGGATACGATGTCTATGTCGGCAAGCTCTATCAAAAGGAGATCGACTTTGTTGCTCAGAGAGGTAGCGAGAAGATTTATATTCAGGTCAGCGACAACATTTCTGGGCAGGAAACATTTGAGAGAGAATGCTCTCCTCTGCTTCAGGTCCGAGATGCTTATCCGAAAATGATTATTGGCAGAACCAAACATCAAAAATATAGCTATGAAGGAATCGAAATTTATGATATAGCCGATTGGCTGTTACAGGAGTAAAAAAGCCAGAAAATACAGTTGCAACTGCTGTTACAACGTTAGTATAGCACTTCACATGCACCTATTATATATTACTGAATTGAGTTTTTATATCCGCGTTATATTTGACGCTTACAATTGAACGGTAAGCAGGTATATATTTCTTGTGAATATAACTTGCATTGTTAGTATATATCATATAATCCAATTACGAGAAAAGGGGAAAAATGCACAAATCTCGTAATATAATCCCTCTCACTTCATCTTTTTGTAAAATCTTTACACTTGCTGTTATAAGAAGATGCTAATAAATTTCCTCGTTGACAAATAGCAGTAACAGTAATATAATTTTTTTAATAGCAAACCATTAAGATAGAGGCGCGGAAAGCATGAGTAGGTTGTGGAGCGGGAGCTGAGAAGCATCACAAAAGGGCTAACGCCGAAGTGCAATGGCAGCCGTGTCGTTGTGCTGGGCCGTCAGTGAAAGCTGCCGGACTGTCGCTGCATTTGCAGCGGAGGGCTATCTCGGCTATGGGTGTGAATATTTATTTGACATGCTAACCGTTGAGATAGAATCCAAAGGAAATATCTCAACGGTTATTTTTATGATTAAGGAGTGAACGAAATGATTCGTGTTTTGGTAAATGGTGCGCTGGGCCGCATGGGCAGCGAGGTATGTAAAAAGGTATATAGCGAAGCTGATTTGGAGCTTGTTGGTGCTGTAGATATTAAGGAAGGCACCGTGCCTCTGGGGGATGGCGTTAAGGTAACGAATGACCTGGTTGCTGCGATTGAGGCTACCAAACCGGACGTTGTTGTTGACTTCACCCGTCCTGATGTTGTTATGGGCAACCTGCGCAAAATGCTGCCGCTTGGCGTGCATGCTGTAGTAGGCACAACAGGCTTCAGCGATGCGGATTTAAAAGAGGTTGATGAGCTGGCACGCAAGCATAACACCAGCCTGCTGATTGCTCCGAACTTTGCGCTTGGCGCAGTTGTAATGATGAAGCTGGCGTGTGAGGCTGCCAAATATTTCCCACATGTAGAAATTATTGAGAAGCATCACGATAATAAGCTGGACGCTCCGAGCGGTACTGCTATTATCACCGCACAAAAGATTGCTGAGGTGCGCAAGGCTATGCAGCAGGGCAATCCTGATGAAAAGGAAACCATGGCAGGTGCGCGCGGTGCGGATTACGAGGGCATGAAGATTCATAGCGTCCGCCTTCCCGGTTACGTTGCTTCCCAAGAGGTTATCTTCGGTGGTCAGGGCGAAACTTTGAAAATCAGTACCGACCCGATTAACCGCGAATGCTACATGCCGGGCGTTGCGCTTGGCTGCCGCAAAATTGTTGACCAAGTAGGCCTGGTATACGGCTTAGATAAATTACTCTAAATAGTGAGGGGGAGAATTTTATGAAAAAGTATAACGTTGCTATTTTGGGCGCTACCGGTGCTGTTGGTACTGAATTTCTGAAGCTTATTGAAGAAAGAAACTTCCCATTTGCAGAACTGCGTCTGCTGGCTTCCAAGCGCAGCGCAGGCAAGCAGATTGAATTTATGGGCAAAACATATACTGTGCAGGAGGCTACCAAGGACTCCTTCGAGGGCATTGATATTGCTCTGTTCGCAGGCGGCAGCGTTTCCAAGGAGTTCGCTCCTTACGCTGTGAAAGCCGGTGCCGTTGTTATTGATAACTCCAGCACCTTCCGTATGGACCCTGAGGTGCCGCTGGTTGTGCCGGAGGTTAACCCCGAGGACATCCTGAAGCACAAGGGCATTATTGCCAACCCTAACTGCTCTACCATTATTATGGTTATGGCATTGAAGCCGCTGTATGACCTGGCACGCATTAAACGTATCGTCGTTTCTACCTATCAGGCTGTTTCCGGCGCCGGCAAGGAGGGCATTGACGAGCTCACCGACCAGACCAAGGCTTACAGCGAGGGCCGTGAGATGGAGGCACACATTCTTCCGTCCGCAAGTCTGCCGAAGCATTATCCGATTGCTTTTAACCTGATTCCGCAGATTGATGTTTTCCTTGACAATCTCTACACCAAAGAAGAGATGAAGATGATCAACGAAACCAGAAAAATTATGCATGATGACGAAATGCGCATCACCGCTACTACCGTGCGTGTGCCTGTATACCGCAGCCACAGCGAATCCGTAAACATTGAATTTGAGCATGATCTGGAGCTGAAGGATATGGCAGCTGCCATTAATGCTTTCCCCGGCATTCAGATGATGGATGATCCGTCCAACCAGATTTATCCGATGCCGTTATATACCTCGGAAAAATATGACTGCTTCGTTGGCCGTCTGCGCCGCGATGAGTCTAACCCGAACACCTTTAACCTGTGGGTAGTAGGCGACCAGATCCGCAAGGGCGCTGCACTGAACACTCTGCAGATTGCTGAGGTTATGATTAAAAACGGCTGGTTAGAAAAATAATAATGCACCTCTGCGTGTAAAGACTACCTGGCGTACAGCCTGTACACCACAGCCTTTCCGGCATCCGGTACATTTTGCGTTTTAATTTAAACAGATGAGGAGCAATTTACATGAAAATCATTGTACAGAAATTCGGCGGCACCTCCGTTGCAAGTGAGGAAGCCCGCGTTGCAGTTAAAAACAAGGTACAGCAGGCTATCCGCAATGGTTACTCCCCGGTAGTTGTAGTTTCAGCTATGGGACGCAAGGGCGCACCCTATGCAACCGATACGCTTATCGGCGCCTTGAAGGACGTTAACCTTTCCGTTAATATGCGTGAGATGGATATGATGATGTGCTGCGGCGAAATCATTTCCGCCTGTGTAATGGCAGCAACTCTGCAAAAATTTGGTATCAACGCTATGGCGCTCACCGGCGGTCAGGCAGGCATTGTTACTGATTCCCAGTTTGGTGCCGCACGCATCAAAAACATCAATACCTCCGGTCTTATCCGTCTGCTGGAGGCAGGCATCATTCCTGTTGTCTGCGGCTTCCAGGGTATGACGGAAAACAACTATAAATTTACGACATTGGGCCGCGGTGGCAGCGATACCTCTGCTGCTGCACTGGGCGCTGCGCTCAAGGCTGATTTTGTTGAAATTTATACAGACGTTGAAGGCATTATGACTGCTGACCCGCGTATTGTCGAGAAGGCTAATATTCTGCAGCAGATTTCCTATGCTGAGGTTTGCCAGATGGCACAGAACGGTGCGAAGGTTATTCATCCGCGTGCCGTGGAAATTGCTATGGGCAGCAACATTCCCATGTATGTAAAATCCACCTTCAGCGATGCTCCCGGCACTTTGATTACCAGCGAGCGCATCGGTCAGGGTAACGGCGGCGAAATTGCGATTAACGAATCCTGCGCCAGCGGCGTTGCTCATCTTAATGACCTGGCACAGTTCCGCATTGACTTGAACCCGCAGGATATTACTGCAGGCCGCAATCTGTTCGAGGATTTGGCAGATGCAGGCATCAGCGTAGGCTGTTTGAACCTGTCCGAGAAGGAAGCAATGTTTGCAGTATTTTCTCCGGACGTAGAGCACACCTGTAAGGTGCTTGATGCAACAGGCTTTAAATATACGCTGAACGAGGGCTGCGGTAAGGTTTCCGTTGTCGGCAGTGCTATGCGTGGCGTGCCCGGCATTATGGCTACCTTTGTAACTGCGCTTGCCAGCCACAATATCGCTATTCTGCAGACTGTGGACAGCGATACTACAATTTCCGCAATTGTTAAAGAGGAGCATTTGGTGGAGGCTGTTAAAGCGCTCCACGAAGCCTTCAAGCTGTAGTGTAGTCTGTGTATAAAGCACCGTCTGCGTTGTTGCGTTTCCTCGACGTACTGTTAGTACGCCGTCGTCAATGCGCCTAGCATCCGGCACTTTCTCCACAGCCTATTAGGTTAAAGAGGAATAAAGCACTGTCTGCGTTGTTACGTAGTTTTGACGTACCGCTAGTACGCCGTAAAAAAATGTAAAATCATTTAGATAATAAGCAATATATCATAGAGAATTTTAGTTTCTATTAGTTTTAAGAGGTGGAATTACAATGAAAAAACCGTATTTTGGCAGATTATTAACGGCTATGGTTACGCCGTTCAACGCTGATGGCAGCATTAATTATGAAGCCGGTGCAGATTTTGCCGACTGGCTGCTGGCTAACGGCAGTGACGGCCTGGTAGTAGAAGGCTCTACCGGCGAAGCTGCAACCATGAACATGGATGAAAAAGTAAAATTTATGCAGACCATCGTTGCTCGTGTCAACGGACGTGCCAAGATTGTTGCCGGTGCAGGCACCAACTGCACTGCCAGCACTATTGATTTAGTTAAGAAAATGGAAGCCTGCGGTGTTGACGGTGTCCTCGTAGTAGGCCCGTACTACAACAAACCTACTCAGGAAGGCTATTACCAGCATTTTGCAGCCGTAGCAAAGGCTACCAAGCTGCCGATTATCGTATATAACGTTCCCGGACGTACCGGCGGCAATATTGCTCCGGAAACTGTTACACGTCTGGCAGCAGATTTCAGCAATATTGTTGCTATCAAAGAGGCAGCAGGCAACGTAGCACAAACTGCGGAGCTGTATCGCGTGCTTCCTGAAGATTTCTCCATTTACAGCGGTGACGACGGCCTGATTCTGCCGTTCCTGTCCGTTGGTGCCTGCGGTCTGATTTCCGTTCTGGCCAATGTCAACGGCAACATACTGCAGCAATTGATGCAGGCTTACAGCGAAGGTCGCGTTAAGGATGCCGCTGACATCAACAAGGTTATGGTACCGCTGGCTAAGGCTATGTTCATAGAAAGCAACCCGATTCCTATTAAGGCTGCCGTTACCAAGGTTACCGGTATTGAAGCAGGTGCTCCGCGTCTGCCGCTGACTCCTATCAGCGCTGCCGCTGAAGCTAAGCTGGATGCAGCTTTAAAAGCAGCAGGCATGATAAAATGAGCAAGCTGGTAGTAATTATCCAGTGTGATACAGTGCAGCAGCGTTGCTGCGGCTACAACTGTACGCACGCCTTTTACAGCCGTGAGGGCAAGTTTGCCGGTTATCCAGAGGATACGCATTACATGAGCTTCACCTGCGGTGGCTGCTCCGGCGGTGCGCTGACGGTTAAGCTGGAGAATCTGGCGAAGCGCCTGCGCCGCTTTAAGGAGGATGGGCAGGAGATTTGCGTGCATCTTTCTACCTGCATGGTATCGGATAATTCGCATAAGCCGCCTTGTCCGCATCTTGATTACATCTAAAAGATTTTAGCGAAGAAGAAGCTGACGAATATTGTTCATGGTACATATATTTCCAAAACGGCAACCAAACGCCGCGAGGAAGGTATTTACAAGGAATTTGAGTGAGCTTTGAATAAGCAATGAAAAACACCCTGCGTATTGCCGTTGGCAATGCGTAGGGTGTTTTGAGTTATAGGGTATTATTTGAAAAGGTACAGCAGATAGCCATAGCCTTCGGCTTCCATCTGTTCGTAGGGGATAAAGCGCAGGGAAGCACTGTTGATGCAGTAACGTACACCGTTGGGTGATTCGTGGTCACCGGTGAAAACATGGCCTAAATGCGAATCGCCGCTGCGGCTGCGCACCTCGGTGCGTACCATACCATGGCTTGTATCTTTGCGTTCTACTAGCAAAGGTGCTTCAATAGGCTTGGTAAAGGCGGGCCAGCCGCAGCTGCTCTGATATTTGTCGGTTGAAGAAAAGAGTGGTTCGCCGGTTACGATATCAACATAAATGCCTTTGGCAAATTTATCCCAGAATTCGTTGTGGAACGGTCGTTCGGTACCGTTTTGCTGTGTTACCTGAAATTGTTCTGCGGTAAGCTTATCGCGTATAGTTTCGGCAGCAGGTTTTTTGTAGGCACCGGCATCAATTTTCAAGGTACTGAGCAGCTTGATTTTAGCAGGCGATATATGGCAGTATCCGCCAGGATTTTTATCAAGATAGTTCTGATGATATTCTTCTGCCGGATAATAGTTTTTCAGTGGTCCGACTTCGACTGCAAATACCTTATGACGACCGCGTTCCAGTTCCACGATACGTTCTACGACAGCCTGCGCTTGTGTATTGGTATAGTAGATGCCAGTCTGATACTGTGTTCCGGTATCATTACCCTGTTTGTTGAGGACTGTTGGGTCAATGACGTAAAAATATGCCAAGAGCAGATGGTCAAGACTTACCTTTGCCGGATCGTATTCAACACGTACGGTTTCGCGAAAACCGGTTTTCCCGCCCAAAATTGTCTGATACTTGGCATCTGCTTTGCCTGTGCCGTTGGCATAACCGCTTTGGGCATCGATTACGCCCGGTATGGATTGCATCAGCTTTTCCAGTCCCCAGAAGCAGCCGCCTGCAAGATAGATAACATTTTCTTTTTCTTGGGAAAAATCCATAATTGTGACCTCCTTGACCTTTGGGATTGCTTGTTGCTTAGCAGATTGCTGCATGCGTGTGTTGGCAAAGCAGCTGGTAATTAAAAGCAACATTCCTGCGAGAATAATGACAGATTTTTTTAGCATGACGGCACGCTCCTTCCTGCATCGTGGGGTGAGTGGCTGAGAACTGCTTATACTTTTAAGATAGCAGAAAATAACATTCTATGTCAATGGATAATTATGATTACTTAATGAAAACTACTTGTCACTTTTGTAAATAAAAATAAGGCGGATATAAAAGACAGGAGTGTCAGCATTGAGAAAATTTTATCTATGAGGAAATTAATCAGCAGCGTCTGTTAAATGCAGGAAAACTATAGGTAAACAGTGTCAAATACTTAATTTTATAAAGAAAACAGAGCATAAAAAATCTCTGCCAAGGTGCATGCAAACACCGTAAGCAGAGATTTTGATTTTTTGATATTGGAATAATATGCGGCTTTATTTATTTTTAGTCGTCAAATTTTTCGGGGAAGAAGATGCGCAGTGTTTTTTCGTCGACTGTTTTGCCGAAGCTGTTGCCGATGAAGAAGCACAGCAGGGAAAGGCCGATGCCGAGCACTATCTGGTGCAGGTCAAGCACCTTAATCTTAAAGACCATGGCCAGACAGTAGATGATAACGCCACCGCCCATGGCTGCAATAGCGCCGTATTTGTTGGCCTTAGGCCAGAAAAGACCGAAAATCAGTACCCAGAAGAAGGCTGTTTCAAGACCGCCGAAGGCAAACATGTTTATCTGCCAGATAACACTTGGCGGTTTGATGGCGATGGCATAAACAAAAAGGCCGAGGATAATTGTTGCGCCAAGGCTGTAGAGGCGAATTTGGTTATTGCTGAGCTGCTCTTCGCGCTTGCCCTTGATGTTCATGTAAACGTCCTTAACGATAGAGGAAGATGAGGAAAGCAGCAGCGAGGATACGGTGGAAATGGTTGCTGCAATCGGTCCGATGATAATGACACCGGCCCAGAAGGGAGTGAGGCTTTGCACGATGGCGGCAGGCATGATGTTATCAACGCTGTTGCCGTAGGCTGTGATGGGCGCAGTCAGAACACCTTTGCTAATGACACCAATCCAGGTTGCGACCAGTGTCATGGCGCCGATAACGACGGTACCGATAATCATAGCGTTGTGCAGCGCTTTGGTATCCTTGTAGCTGATGCCGCGGACAACAGACTGCGGCAGCGACAGCGTACAGATGCCGACGAGCAGCCATTGGCTGATGTACAGCGAAATCGGCATTTTGCCGCGGGAAAGCGGCTCGAGCATATCGGGATGCTGGGTGCTGATGTAGCTCATGATTTTGTTGAAGCCGCCGCCTGCGTGCATCATACCGCCCATGAGGATGCACAAGCCGACGATCATGGCGATGGCGCAGCAGGCATCGGTAACGGCAACACCCTTAAAGCCACCGATAGTAGTGTAAATGACAACAATCAGGCCGAACATCGTGAGGCCGGTGAGGTAGGAAAAGCCGGTTACTGCTTCGAAGAGCTTGGCAGCGCCGACGAACTGTGCCACCATAGTGGCGCAGAAGAAGGCGACAATGACAACGGCCGCCATGTTCGCCAGAAAGTCGGAATGATAGCGGGCACGCAGTACGTCAATGACAGTTACGGCGTCAATCTCACGCGCAATCAGGGCAATTTTTTTGCCGAATACGCCTAAAACGAGGAAGATAACGACCACCTGGACGATGGCCATGTACAGCCAGCCGTAGCCGATAACCCAGGCTACGCCCGGACCACCGACGAAGGTGCTTACGCTGCTGTAGGTGGCAGCGGTGGTCATCGCCAGCACGAAGCCGCCGAGAGTACGGCCGCCGATGAAGTAATCCTTGGCGAAATCCTTTTGTCTGTTTTCCTTTGACGTGCGCTGGATATAGGCGCTGATGCTCAACAGAATCAGCAGAAAGGCCAGTGCTGGTAAAATATTTAAAATACTACTCATGCTGTTTATCCTCCGTGCTGTCGTCCAAATCAAAGTTGACAAATACCTTCTTTGTCAGAAAAACGGTAACGGCGATGGCAAAAAGCCAGGTGCCGACACAGCCGCCCCAAACCCAAAGAGGTGTATGCCAGATGGTAATATTGCTGTCTGCCAGTCCAAAGCCTGCCAAACACCAGAAGATGATGACGGCGATGGTGGCGATAACGGTAGCCAGAGCTTCGCGGTTAGCCTGGCGGAATTTATCACTGCGATTCATATAAACTGCTCCTTTCGTACAGACAATGCTGTCTGATTACGTTAATAAATTTATTTTACCACAAAATATGCAGAAATACTTGCAAAATATGCTTAAGAGCATCATAAAATATCAGACGCCCAGTGTAATTTGACGGCTGTCTGTGTTATAATGTATTTTGGTGATTAATTTGAAGAAAACAATGTATAATTTAGCTACAATGTGGCTGACGCTGAGCGTCATTTTTTTCCTATGTGAATATGTAACCGGTATGCTGCAGGTTGTGACATTAGGCGGTCTGGTGGCAGGCTCCTTTATCGAAGGTGCTTTTATGTGTCTGGGCTTGAAGCTGATGCATGTTATTGTCGACAAGCAGTTTTTGCTGACGAGGCTGCAGGAGCTGGCCAAACGCAGAAATGACTCCCTGAAGGCCATGCTGGTGATGGCTGCCTTCTCCCTGGAGGGTGCCGTAACTGTTTGCCGTATGCTGCCGGGTTATGACCTTAACTTTGGCATTATGCACGGTATTTTTCTTTTGCTGCTTTATCCGGCAGCAGCTATATTTTTGGATAAGTTGATGTTAAAGGAGCAGATGGAGCATGGAAATTAAGCTGATTGCCAGCGATATGGACGATACACTTTTGAATAAGGACTGCCAGATTTCTCCGCGTAACGAGGCAGCTATCAGAAAGGCGCTGGACGCAGGCAAGATTTTTTTGATTGCCACGGGCAGAATGTACGTTTCCGTGCGTCCCTATGCGCAAAAGCTGGGCTTGGATGTGCCGCTGGTTACCTATAACGGCGCTCTCGTTAAGGGTAGCCTGAGCGGCAAGGTTTATTATGAACACAAGATGAAGCTGTCTACAGCCAATGAGGTGTTGGCATACTGCCGCGAGAAGGGCTATTACCTGCAGCTTTATGTGGGTGACAGCATTTTGATTAAGCAGGAGAATGACTGCTCCCGCATGTATACCAAAATCAGCGGCATCCAGACGACTGCTATCGGTGAGGCGCTGTATCATACGGATGAAGCACCGTATAAGATTCTTGTTATGACCAAGAGCGAGGAATTCGCCGATGTATGGCAGCAGTTCAAGAAGGACTTTGCCGGCAAGCTGGATGTTACCAGCTCCAAAGACAATTTCCTGGAGCTGATGGAGCCCGGTGTCAACAAATGGGAGGCAGTTAAGAGCGTAGCGGCAAGCTACGGCGTACAGCCGCAGGAAATTATGTGCATCGGTGATTCCAATAACGATGTGAAGATGATTGCCAATGCCGGTATCGGCGTAGCTGTTGCCAATGCTAAGGACAGTGTGAAGCAGAATGCAAAAATCATCACCGCATCTAATAATGATGACGGCGTGGCTTTGGTTATTGAAAGCATTTTGACGCCGCAGGCTAAGCAAGAATAGAATAGTTTTTTAGGAAGGAGCTGTTTATGAAAAAGCGGCTCCTTTCATAGTATATAGAAGGGGGTAATAATTATGGCTGAAGAAAAAGGGACGTCTCTTTTGGCGTATATCAAGGAGCACGATGTACTGAATACAGAGCAGGATGAAAAAAAGCAGGCACAACAGGAGAGTCTGCACGCAGCACACGAGCACGCGCATACGCATCCGAATAAGAAGAAGGTTCTCAACCGCCTGGCACGCATTGAAGGCCATGTGCATTCTATAAAAAATATGGTTGATGAAGACAGAGACTGCTCCGAGGTGCTGATTCAGATTGCCGCAGTGCGTAAGGCCTTGGATAATACTGCAAAGGTTATTTTGAAGGACCATCTGGAGCACTGCATTTTGCACGCCATAGAAAAAGGCGATGGCAGCAAAAGCCTGCAAGACTTTGAAGCCGCCATCGACCAGTATTTACGATAATATTTTATTGTAGATTTATTTAAGCGAAGCGCTGCTGCAGCTTCGGTACGAAGAGCAGCAGAAAGCCGCTGCGCGCGATATAGAACACGAGGAAGGCCAGCCACAGACCGATGTTGCCATAGAGCGGGATTAGCGTGAAGTAGGCTGTAAGATAACAGCTCACAGTTAGCAGCATGGAAATGCAGATAGGCTTGGTATATAATGCGCCGTTGAAAACGCCGTAGTAGACAATGCCTAACGCGCTGATGAGCGGGAAGAAGGCGATAAAGAGGTCGTATTCCTGCGCGGTATGAATTACCGACGGCAAATCTGTAAAGCAGCTCAATATTGCATGACGGCAGGCATAATAGCCGACGGACTGCGCCAGGCCAAAGCCGATGGCCCAGATAAAGCTGATGCGCAGTGTGTCGTTGAGCATGGGCTTGTTACGCTCACCAAAGGCAATGCCGGAATAAATTGCTCCGGCCTGTGACAGACCAGTGAGAATATCGCCCATGATAAACTGTATCTGGAAAAGAATGGAGTTGGCTGCCAAAAGCTCGCCGCCGAAGGCAGAGCTTTGGTGCATGAAGCTATTGACCATGATAATCATGCAGAACATGCGCACGGTGAGGTGTGAGCCGCACTGCACCATCTGGCGGCAGGTGGGTCCGGAGAATATTTCCTTGAGTGGTACAGCTGTAAGTGGCAGCGGCTTGTGCTGCCAGTAAAAATAAAGAATAGCAAGAAAGCCTGTGATATTGGCAATGCAGGTGGCAGCGGCTACACCTGTAACCTCAAAGTTTAGCACAACGACGAAGAGCACGTCGAGCACGAGGTTAATAAGGTTGCTGGCCAGTGCCGTGAGCACGGCAATACGTACATGCAGTGTACCGGCAAACCAGCCCTGCGCCGTCTGAAAGACGAGCGTCAGCGGCATAATCCAGATGAGCAGGCGGTAGTAACGCTCTAGCATCGGCTCCGTTGCTGCATCAGGATTAAAGAGCACCAGCGCCGTGCGCCAGATTGGTTCCTGTAAAATGACGAGGACAAGACCAATGGCGAAGGCAGCAAGTACGCCGCGCAGAAAACTGCCTGCAAGCAGCTTGGGGTCGTGGTGCCCCATGGCCTGCGCCGCAAAGCCGCTGGTGGAGATTTTCAAAAAGCCAAAGAGCCAGTAAACGGTGCTGAAGATAACAGCACCCAGCGAAACAGCGTTGATATAGGTATAATTGCCAAGATGACCGACAACTGCTGTGTCGACTGCGCCCATGAGCGAGGCTGCCATTGTGGAAAAGGTGAAAGGCAGACTTGTTTTTATAAAGCGCATGTGAGATAATTTCATTGTTGCATCACATTCCTACTAAAAAGTTTACAACACTATAATAACCCCCTATGGGGGATACTGTCAATAGTAAAAAATATCATTAAGAAGATAACTATACCTAAATTTGGATACTTGTACAAATAAAAGAGGCTTTATTATGTCTATTTTACCGATTTTCATACCGCATGCAGGCTGTCCGCATCAGTGCGTGTTTTGTAATCAAAAGAAAATCAGCGGTCAGCACAGTGCGGCGCTGGCAAGCGCCAAGGAGCAGCTTGCACGCTGGCGCTCGTGGCTGCGCCCCTCGCTTGCGCATGAGGCAGCGTTTTATGGCGGCAGCTTTACCGGCCTGCCTACGGAGCTGCAGGAGGAGCTGTTGGCGCTGACGGACGCACTGCTGGCTGAAGGCTTTATCGGCAGCGTGCGCCTGTCGACGCGTCCGGATTATATAGATGAAGAGCGTTTGCAGCTTTTGCGCAGTCACGGTGTGCGTTTGGTGGAGCTGGGCGTGCAGTCGCTTGATGACAGGGTGCTGGCGGCAGCGGAGCGTGGGCACACGGCGGCACAGGTGGCGCCGGCGGTGGCGCTTTTAAAACGCTTCGGCTTTCAAGTCGGCCTGCAGCTGATGGTGGGCATGCCCGAGCAGAGCTTTGCCAGCGTGCAGGAAACGGTGCGCAAGGCGATAGCAATGCAGCCTGACGTGGCACGCATCTATCCTTTATTAGTAATCAAGGGTACGCCGCTGGCTGCGGACTACGCGGCGGGGAGTTTTGTACCTCTGACGCTGGAGGAGGCCGTGACGCAGGCGGCCTGGGCTTATCGCGAGCTGACGGAAGCAGGCGTGAACGTTATCCGCATCGGCCTGCAGCCTGACGATGAGCTGTGCGCACCGGGCAACATTCTTTCGGGGCCGTTTCATCCGGCGATGGGCGAGCTGGTAAAAAGCAGAGTGCTGCGCACCGAAGTGACGTCACAATTAGAGAAGTTGGCTGACTGCGGCGCTGTTACAATATATTGCCCTGCACGCCTGGAATCGAAGTTGCGCGGGCAAAAAAGCTGCAACCTGCGCTATTGGGAAGCGTGCTTCCCGGGGCTTGAGCTGCAGATAATTCAAGATAAGGCAGATGAGATAAGAGTATGTCCACATGTAAATCCTTTGCACCAATCGTAGATGAGCACAGCAGAATATTGATTCTCGGTTCTATGCCGGGAATAAAATCCCTGGAGCAGCAGGAGTATTATGCACATCCGCAGAACCGCTTCTGGCGTTTGCTGGCGCTGCTGCTGGATGAAGCTGTACCGCAGGATTACGCTGCCAAGCAGGCTTTGCTGCACAAGCATCACTTGGCGCTGTGGGATACGCTGGGCTATTGCGAACGCGAGGGCAGTCTGGACAGCAATATCAAAAACGAAGCGCCGAATGCCGTTGTGGAGCTTGCAGGCGAGCTGCCGCATTTGCAGGCAGTGGTCTGCAACGGTGGCAAGGCAGCTGCAGCCTTCAAAAAATATTTTGCCAAAAAAATGCCTGAGCAGGTGCAAATTTTTTATCTGCCGTCTACAAGTCCTGCCAACGCGCGCCTGCGTCTTGAAGGTTTGGCCGAGCGCTGGCGGGTTATTTTGCAATTTTTAACATAAGAGAAGTTCTGCAAGGTGTAAAAAACAGCATTTTATGATACAATAAAAAGATATAATAACTGACTTAGAGAAAATGGGTGATTTCTAGTGCGTTTAAAGTCCTTTTCAACCTATGGCTTTAAATCCTTTGCTGATAAAACTGAATTGACCTTTGACAAGGGAATTACTGCTGTTGTCGGACCGAACGGTTCGGGCAAGAGCAATATTTCGGATGCCATCCGTTGGGTGTTGGGCGAGCAGAGCGCCAAGTATCTGCGTGGCAGCAAAATGGAGGATGTTATCTTCTCCGGCAGCGGCAAGCGCAGAGCGTTGGGCGTAGCAGAGGTCACCGTTGATTTTGATAACAGCGACAGAACACTGCCGCTCGATTTTGAGCAGGTAAGCCTGACGCGCCGCATTTTCCGCAGCGGTGAAAGCGAATATGCGATTAATAAAAAAAACTGCCGTCTGAAGGATATAATCGACCTGATGGCAGATACCGGTCTTGGTAAGGGCTCGATGTCCATTATTGGCCAAAATAAAATTGATGAGGTCTTAAACAGCCGTCCCGAGGACAGACGCAGTCTGTTTGAAGAGGCGGCAGGTATTGCCAAGTACCGCTTGCGTAAGAAGGATGCGGTACGTAAGCTGGATGATACGGCCAACAATCTTACGCGTATCAACGATATCCGCAGCGAAGTAGATGCGCAGGTAGAGCCTTTGGCGCAGGCAGCAGCCAAAACTCAGCAGTTCAACGAGCTGAGCGAGGAGCTGCGCCGCTGCCGTTTATCTGTACTTTTGCGTCGCTTGGATGCTTTGGAGGAAATAGGCAGAGAGCTGCAGGCGAAAAAGGAAGCAGCGGCAGGTGCTTATTCCGAGCAGGCAGCGAAGGTAGGCAGCATGCAGGCCGAGGCCGTAAAGGTACAGCAGGAGCTGGATAAGCTGGCCGAGGCTTATAATAAATTACAGGATGATATCAAAAACCGCGAAACTGCTTTGGAAAAGCTGCGCGGCGACCAAAAGGTTTTGGATGAACGTGTCAGCCAGAACGAAAAGGCCGGCGAACGCCTTGTGCAGCGCAATGAACGTTTAGAGCAGCAGGTGCGCGAGCAGGAAGTAAGAATGCAGGAGCTGGCAGCAGAGTTTGATGCTGTCGAAAAAAGACATGCTGTGGCCGATGGCGCTGTAAAGCAGCTGCAGGCGCAGCGTGACGAGCAGAGCGCCAAGCTGGAAGAGGCGAAGCGCAATGATGAGCAGGCGCAATCGCAGTTTTTCAGCGGTATGCAGGAGCTGATTAATCTCCGCAACGAGCTGCACAATCTGGAACAGGAGCAGGAGCAGCGCGCACGTCGCCGCGAGGCCCTGAAGAAAAGTATAGAAGAGGCCGAAGCGGCAGACCGTCAGGCACAGGAGCAGTACAACAGCCTGCTGGAGCAGCAATCGCAGTGCGCTCACGGCATGGAGCTGGTGCGCAAAAAGGGCGAGGAGCTGCGCAGTGCCTATGATGCAGGGCAAAAAGAGCTGCAGGCTGTACGCAGCAGTCAGCAGCAGTGCCAACGTCAGCTGACTGCGGCCGAAACACGCGAGCAGAGCTTAAAGCGTCTGCAGCAGAGCTACGAGGGCTTCAGCTACGGCATCAAAGCGGTGCTGAAGGCGCAGGAGCCCTGGCGTGAGCAGGTTGTAGGCGTGGCAGCGGAGCTGCTGCAGGTAGAAGATAAATATGTCGCTGCTATCGAAACAGCGTTGGGCGAGGGTTCGCAGAACCTGGTGATGCGCTCGGCCAATGCGGCGAAGGAAGCGATAGCCTTTTTAAAGCGTACTGGTAGCGGACGCGCAACCTTCCTGCCGCTGGATACCGTGCAACGTCGCGGGCCGAACCGCGAGGAGGAAGCACTGGCGAAGCTGCCGGGAATTATTGGCTATGCGGTTGATTTAATCGGCTTCAAGCCCGAGGCGGAAAATGCGGTACGCTTTTTGCTGGGCAGAGTGCTGATTGCCGAAAACATTGATGCTGCCTTGGCTGCGGCTAAGGCCGGACGTTACCGCTTGCGTGTGGTTACGCTGGACGGCGATGTGGTAAATGCCGGCGGCAGTATGAGCGGCGGCAGCAAAAAGCATAAGGAAGGCTATCTGAGCCGTAATGTAGAAATTGCGCAGGCTGCGGCGCAGGTGAAGCACCTGCATGCCGAGATGCTTGACTGGCAGGAAAAGCTCGAGGAGCTAGAGGAAGCCGAAGGCAAGCAGAAGGAGCAGCTGCAGCAGCTTGCTGCCCAATTGCGACAGGAGCAATTGAAGGCCGACAGGCTCAAGCTCAATCTGGAGCAGGTACAGCAACAGAAAACGCGCGACAACGAACGCCTGCTGCTGCTCTTGGACGACCGCAGCAATATCACCGCGGCCTATATGGCAAACCGTGATAAGGTCAAGGAGCTGCGCGCGGCAGTTGCCGAGCGCGAGGGACAGGATACCCAGGCTAAGGAGCTTGTGGATAGCCTGAAAAAGGAAATTGCCAAATACGGCAGTGCAGTTACCGCCTTGGATAACCAGCTGCAGGATGCCCAAATTACGCTGCAGACCTCTGCCGCACGCACGCAGGATATCAGCAAGGCTATGCACAGCCTGGACCAGGATACACTGCGGCTGCAGGAGGAAATTGCTGCCAACCAAAAAGAGCAGGAGCGCAGACAGCAGGAAATTGCCGACTGCGGTGTGCAAAAACAGAAGCTGCAGCAGCAAAGCGACGAGTTGCTGGCACAGCTGCAACAGATTTTGGGCGGTAAGGATGACTTTGCTCAGGAGCGCGGCAGCCTGCTTGATAAACAGCAGGATATCGAAAAAGATATTGCCGGACTGCGCAAGCAGGTGAATGACAGTGAAGCACAGTTGAAGCAGACAGAGCTGGACCTGGCGCGGCACGAAAGCAACTGCGGCCATATACGTGAGCAGCTGCAGCAGGATGAGGCGGCGGCACGCAGTCAGAATTTTGCGGAGCTGCAGGAAATGGATCTGGCGGCGCTGCAAAAGCAGGAAAGCCGTCTGACACTGCAGATTGCAGACCTGGGACCGATTAACGCGGCAGCGATTGAAGAATATAACGCAGTGAAGGAGCGCAGCGAATTCCTGTGTAAGCAATATAATGATTTGTGTACAGCAAAGGAAAATCTGGAGGCTGTTATCGCGGAAATCAACAGCGGTATGACCAAACGCTTCAAGGAGGCCTTTGCCAAGATCAACGAATACTTTGCGCAATGCTATGTCAAGATATTTGGCGGCGGTACAGCGGTGCTGCGGCTCACCGAGCCGGATAATCTGCTGGATTCCGGTATTGATATCGACGTCCAGCCACCCGGCAAAAAGCTGCAGAGCCTGTATCTGATGAGCGGCGGCGAAAGAGCACTGACGGTTATCGCACTGCTCTTTGCGCTTTTGAGCTATCAGCCATCGCCGTTCTGCATCCTGGACGAAATTGACGCGCCTCTGGATGATGCCAACATTCAGCGCTTTGCCGATTTCCTGCGGGATTATGCAGGAAACACGCAGTTTATCGTGATTACACACCGCAAGGGAACAATGGAATGCGCTGATATCATGTATGGCGTAACTATGGAAGAATCCGGTGTTTCTAAACTATTATCCGTAAAAATAAATGCAAAGGAGAATGAATAATGGGATTTTTTGAGCGTTTAAAGGAAGGCCTTTCTAAAACAAGACGCAACTTTACTGACCGCATTCAGGAGCTTGTAGGCCTGTCTGCAACGATTGACGATGATTTCCTTGATGAGCTGGAAATGATTCTGCTTTCTGCCGACGTGGGCGTAAAAACTACCGAAAAGCTGATTGATGCGGTGCGCAAGGCTGCGAAGAAGAAGGAAATCAGCGGTACCGAGGATGTTATTCCCTTCCTGAAAAAATATATGGCAGAGATGCTGGCAGACAGCGGCCAACGTACACGTATCGGTGCTAAACCGACTGTTATCCTGGTAGTTGGTGTTAATGGCGTAGGCAAAACTACTACTATCGGCAAGCTGGCAAATTACTTCACTCTGTTCAAATACAAGGTTGTTCTGGCAGCAGGCGATACCTTCCGTGCCGCAGCAGGCGAGCAACTGCAGATTTGGGGCGAGCGTGCGCATTGCGACGTTATCCGCCATGCAGAAGGTGCCGACCCGGCGGCAGTTGTGTTTGATGCTATGAAGGCTGCCATTGCGCGTAAAGCAGATATTCTCTTCATTGATACTGCAGGCCGTTTGCACAACAAGGCTAACCTGATGAACGAGCTGGAAAAAATCCACCGTATTATTAAGCGCGAAATTCCCGAAGCTCCGCACGAAACCTTCCTGGTTCTGGATGCTACCACCGGCCAGAACGCTATCAATCAGGCTAAGGTGTTCATGGAAACAGCCAAGGTTACCGGCGTTGTACTCACAAAGGCGGCGTTGTTGTGGCAATTAAGGAAGAGCTGGGACTGCCGGTTAAATGGATCGGCGTAGGCGAAGGCATTATGGACTTCCGCCCCTTTGAGCCTGATAAGTTTGTCGAAGCGCTGTTTGACAGCGGCAAATAAGAGGCTGCTTGCAGCCGACAGGCGTTGCAGCTTGGCTTATATTAATATAGTAGAAAATCTCCCGAGCTGCGTTTGGCAGCGTGCGGGAGATTTTTTTGTGCGGGCAGAGAAAAAGCCGTGTGCGGAAGCACA
>ENA-OPFG01000660-OPFG01000660.1-human-gut-metagenome-genome-assembly--contig:-NODE-660-length-21659-cov-3.364238_pt1 | contig 21659 bp, 13 predicted proteins | sample MGYA00241304_ERZ501542 | MGnify/ENA primary metagenome ERZ501542 (study PRJEB25962, sample SAMEA2042427) | human gut metagenome | biome: human gut; feature: human-associated habitat; material: faeces...
TGGAGTTCAGAACGCAGCTGATAGCAGTAATTCTATGAGCGGGAATTCTCCCCAAAATACTTCCTTTGTTGACAAAGATACTCAATCTTTAGAGGAAAAGCAAGAAGACAAGCAAAAATTTACAGCTTCTGAGATTAATCAAGGCGAAGGAGTAATAGAATATGCTCAACGTATAGCTAAAGAAAAGGAAATTTGGGACGAAAGTCAAAAGGTTGACATAAATCCTACCGAAGGGCAGAAAGAAGCCGGTAACTACAAAATGGGACACGTAAAAGTAGATGGGATGGATATAACTATTGAAAACCCGAAGGGATCTGTACGTTCCGGAAAAGACGCAAACGGTAAGGAGTGGAGCGTAACGATGAACAATACATACGGATATATCCGTGGCACACGTGGAGTTGACGGTGATCACATAGACATATTCCTTTCTGACAATCCTGAAAGCGGAAATGTTTATGTTATTGACCAAGTAGACCAGCAGACTGGAATGTATGACGAGAGTAAAGTTATGTATGGCTTCAATTCAATTGAAGAAGCCAGGGATGCTTATCTTTCCAACTATGAAAAAGGATGGAAAGTCGGTGTAATATCAGAAGTCTCAAAGGATGAGTTCAAGAAGTGGATTGAAAGTTCTACCAATAAGATTAAACCTTTCTCTGAATATGCCGGAGTGAAAAAGACGCAGACAGAAGATGACGGAACAGCAAAGGATCTTCAGTCAAAAGAAAACGTAGTGGCTGTTTCCGAATTGGAAAATACCACTAATATAGAAAAAGAGCTAAGATTTAGAGAAACTGACGTGAGTTTTTCAGACTTTGCAGCCAAACATAAACTGAACGAAGCTGACGTTAAGAAATATGCCCAATCTATGAGAAATGGAAACTTGGGTGGAGCTAGCTATGCCTTCAGGTCTATACAAAGAAGCATCCGTTTGCAGAATGAAAATTTGTCATTGGGTCAATTTGTAAAAGTATTCTCACCAATAAAAAAAGAATTGTATGCTAAGTTTGGTGATATAGACTCACTTCGCGAAGAATATATTCAAAGGGAAATAGAGGAGCGTAACATGATGGAAGCCGCAAAAAAACGCATTGAAGAAGAAAAGAAGGCAGAAAATGAACGCCTTCTTGAATTTGAAAACATGTCTGATCAGGAAATGGATGAAGCGTATTTTAAGGCTTTGGAGAATAAAGATAAATCCCGACTGCGAGATATTGTCAATGAATCAGCAAGAAGAAAAGGCTACATGTCTACTGGCGAATTTAGAATGTCGCATCGTGCACCTTCTTATGATGAAGAAGGTATAGATAAAAGCATGATAGATGTGGCAAACAATAAGGATAATATACGTGATAGTCTGAATGAGCAAATGCGCATGAACCAGGATAAGAACCGCAAGGAAAGCGTGAATGCTATAAACAACGCACTTTCTAGCATAGAAAAAGACGGTAAAGCAATGGTTACTATTTATCGTGCTGTGCCAAAATCTATAAAAGAAAGTAATGTAAGAAATGGGGATTGGGTTACACTATCCGAATCATATGCTAAACAACACGGGAAACACGCTCTTGAAGGCAACTATCGCATTATCAAAGAAGAAGTACCGGCTGAAAATCTATATTGGGACGGAAATGATATAAACGAATGGGGATATGACGACCGAAATGACTACCGTTATAAAGATACTAAAAATAATCGAAAACTTAATGATTTAGTTACCCGTGATGATAACGGGAGCATTATACCTCCTTCAAAGAGGTTTAATTCAAGAAAGAAAGACACCCGTTTCCGCTTTATCGGAGAACAAGGAGTAGCAAACCTTGATGCAGAAGAAGAAGCTAACACAAGATTAGACAACCTTGCTGTTGCGCGAGAAATGGAAAAATCAGGTAAGGATGCGAAATCTATCAAAATAGCTACCGGATGGGAACGTGGAGCTGATGGAAAGTGGAGATATGAAGAAGAAGACTTTGAGTACATACCCCAGGGAAATGCACGGGAAAAATCATTGCTTGAACGTGAAGCATGGCATAAAGAACTCATGTTTTTGTCAGATAAAATATACAATGGCGAAAAACTCACCGATGAGGAAGAGGTACGTTTTGATGAGTTATCAGAGAAAGAAAAGGAACTGAAAGAAAATCTGAAGAAATCAGATAGAAAATTTCTTGATGATTATGTATCTGATGATAGTCTGTTTAAAGAATATCCGGAGTTGAAGCAAGTAAAGGTAGAATTTTATGACGGCAGCTTTTTAGATGGCGGTTCGTATAGCCATCATGATATGACTATAAGGATAAACAATAATTCTCCTTTGGATGCAAAAAGCATTCTTGTACATGAGGTGCAACATGCAATTCAGTATATCGAGGGATTTTCGAAAGGTGGAAATTCCAGAACTTACCGTAATTATCTCAACAGCCTAAAAGAGAAACGCGATGCCTGGTCTATGATTGATGAATTTGAAGAGAAATCGAAAGAGCTAGGAAGCGATGCTTCCCAAATGGATGTTTACAAAGCAGTTCGTGATGAATACACTTCGTTGGGAATGTCTTTTGGCGATGGGATTATGCCAAGCAGAGATGCTTTCGACAAAGGATTTAATCTTTGGGCTCGTGGTTATGATAAAGAAGGATATGAAGATGCTTACAATGAATATCAGAATCTTATTGAAAAGTTTGGCCTGGGAGAAAGCAAGGATAGATATCACGAACTTTCCGGAGAAGTAGAAGCACGAAATGTTCAGTCACGTCTTAATATGACACCTGAAGAAAGAAGAAATACACTTGCATCCGAAACAGAAGATGTCGCAAGAGAGGATCAGATATTCCTTTACGGTTCAATGGGAGTAAACAGTATGGCTATTGATGAAAATCAGGACTTAAACAACATAAAATCGGAAGATGTAGAAGAAACATCTAAAAAGTTGAATGTTCCGGTAGAGGTTATAACTTCTGTTGATCAGATAAAGGATAATTCAGTAAGATCTGCTATTGAAAAAGGAAGGAAAGTAAAGGGATGGTATTCTTTGTCAGACAACAAAGTGTATGTATATCTTCCTAACGCTACCAGCATGGAAGATGTAAACCAGACTATCCTTCACGAAGGTGTTGCACATTACGGATTGAGACAGCTTGTAGGAGAAGATCGTATGGATGATTTTCTTGATGATGTTTTTGCCAATGTTACCGATGAAGTAAGGAAGAAAATTATTGATACTCTTCCCAGATATGGCTATAATTCACGTATAGCCACAGAGGAATACATGGCAAGAATGGCTGAAAACGGAGTAGACGTTTCTGTATGGCAAAGGATAAAACAGGCATTCAATTCACTTATGAGACGTATGGGCATTAACATAAAAATAAGTGATAATGAACTTCGATATATCCTTTGGAGAAGCCGACAGAACCTTGACAAAAACAAACCGCTTGATCTGGCCAAAGATGTTGCCATGCAGTACCAGATGGGAGTAGGTAACTACTTTAGAGAAGTTGATCAAACACCAGAACAATCTATTATAGACGCATGGGATAATATTGCATCTAGCACAATGTTCAGTTTGAGAGAAAGTACCGTTGACTATCTTACTGCCATAGATAAATTTCAGGATCTTATTTCAAAAAGAACCGGTGAAGAAATCAAGTCTTTTGAAAACGCTTATGATAGTATGACTTTTCTTTCTTCAAAAAACAGGGTAGAAATGGATTGGTATGATTCTAATATAGTAACTCCAATGAGAAAAGCCATACTTGAACTTGTAGGAAAGCAAAAAGGCAGAAAGTGGGACTGGAATAAAGGAGAACTGAGAAAACTTGTAATGTATGTAGAAGCCAAACATGGTGCCGAACGTAACCGTCAAATGGCTATCGAAAAATATATCAAAGAGTTAAAGCCTGAAAGCTTGAAATTCTTTGAAAATGCAGGTATATCAATAGATAGAGACAAGTATAAAGAAGATTTAAAGAAGACAAAAGAAGAAGCCGGTAAAAAGACATACGATAAATCTTTCCAAAGTATATACGACAAGCTTATAAATGAAGGATTACAGAAGGAAGAAGCAGAAAGCCAAGCTAAAAAACGTGCAAAAGTTATTGCTGATAGAGCAGAATCAAATGCTTCTGAAAAATTCCGTAATGATTTCAGAGATAAACTAATGAAAGAATATTCAGAAAAGGTTATGTCTGACTGGAATGATACAAAGAAAAGAATATCAAAACAAAAAGATATAAGCAGGATAGAAAAACAAAGAGAATTAGATAGAGAAGCTTCCAGAATTGGAGCAGATCTTTCGCAAGATTATAGCGGTCTGTCCTCAGTATTTGGAGACGAAAAGGAATATCCTGATGGATGGTATGAATCATCTTTGAATTTCGTTGAAGAATATGAAAACAACCATAATGAAACAAGTATTGGAGATCTATGGAAATCTATTTCTCAAGCAACTGATTATACTTTAAATAAGCAATATGAATCAGGGCTTGTAAGCAAAGAATATGTAGATAGACAAAAGCAAAGGTTTGAAAATTATATACCATTAAGAGGTTTTCAAGATGAGATAGCTGGCGATGTATACAATTACATAGGAAATGACTTTTACCCAGGAAGCAATCCTGTTAAATCAGCTAAAGTCCGAACAAGTGAAGCCGGAAATCCATTTGGTAGTATCTTGAATACAGGATATTCTACCATATCTGTGGGTAACAAGAATCTTGCAAAAATGTCTTTATACTCACTTGTAAACAACCATGATACAGAAGGACTTGCCGTCTCTAACCGTGCGTGGATGGTGAGGTATGACAAACTTATGCAGGATGATGATCTTATGGAAGCCCTTGTAATTCCCAGTCTAGAAGCAGGTGAAGATATTCCTGAATGGGTAGAAGCTGTTCCTAAATACCCAGAAGGTGACATATCATCAGAAGAGGTATCACGTATTTTGGGAAGATTTGAAGATCTTATGAAGAAGAACAGCAAAGAAGGTTATGCAAAGCCTATATCAAAAAGATCAAGGATTGCATACCGTACCTTGTACAAGGAAAGAAGTGAGCATGAAATCCCATTGTATATACTAGGGGACAAATATGTTATTACTATAACTGGAAATCCAAGAGTAGCGCAAGCTATGAATGGACTTCTTAACCCAAACGTAAACAACAAAGGATGGGCTGAAATAGGAGAAAGAATGCAAAGATTTATGGCAGGGGCATTTACCGCCAAAAATGCTGCCTTCTCTATTGCAAACCTTACAAAAGACTCCATGTACGCAAATAATCAGGTTTTCATAAAAGAAAACATACCTTATTGGATTAAGTTTACAAAAAAACAAAAAGCAGGTTTTGGCGACTTTATTCCCATGATGATGCGATTGAAAAAATACCGTGATGGAAACCTTGACTTATCTGATGAAACCAACAAGATGTTTAAGGAATTCATGGATAATGGCGGAGCAACAGGTTATACGTTTGTTGATACCCAGGAAAAATATGCAAAGGAACTGGCTGATAAATTAAAAGAACTTTCAAAAAGTAAATTTAAGGTTGCAGATCCTAGAAAGTTGATAACAGCTTTCTTTGATAGCGTTGAGTTTACCGGACAAACAGCTGAACTTGTAAACAGATTTGCCGCATATCAAACAAGCAGAGATATGGGAAGAAGTGTAACGAGATCCATAAGAGATGCAAAAGAAATAACCGTCAACTTTAACCGAAAAGGAGCCGGTATGAAAAGCTGGGATGATAAAAAATCATTGTTTGATGTAACCAACATGGCAGCTTTCTTTTCTCAATATGGAAGAGCTTATATATTGTTCTGGAATGCCAACATGCAGGCAAAATACAGGTTCTACAAGAACATAAAAGAGCACCCTATAAAGACATCTACAACTCTTATAGGTAGCTCTATGATGTTTGCTTCTGTTTTGGTTCCTTTTATGAATAATTTTGTTCTTCCAGCATTATATGAAATGTTTGGCATAGGAAGCGGAGACGGTGATGAAGATTATTATAATACTCTTACGGATTGGGAACGTACTCATAATATCTGCATAAGGCTTCCTTACGGGAACTGGTTAAAGATACCTTTATCTCCTGAAATGTCTCCGTGGTACACAATAGGGGATTGTATAGGTGGCGCTATTGCCGGACAAAGAGAACTTTCGGCATCAGATTTTATAAAGTCAGGGATTGATGCAATATCTCCGCTTTCAATAAACTGGTCTTATGAAGGTGCAAATGTTATATTGAATGTTCTTCCCACAATATCCCAACCTGTGGCTCAAGTAGCCATGAATGTAAACTTTATGGGAAATCCTATAAAAAAACAACCTTTTACAATGAGACAAGGCTTTGCTCCTCAGTATACAATGGTTTATGGAAATACAAGTCCTGCTCTTATAGAGCTTTCAAGACTTTCAAATAAACTGACCGGAGGTACCGATAGTAAAACATCTGGACGATTAGACTGGAATCCTGCACTATTGCAAAACGCAATAACGGGATATACAGGAGGTTATGGTAGTTCCTTCTTGTCGGCAGCAGACTGGATTGTATCTACTTTAAAGGAGGAAGAACAATCATCTACTATTGGTAAAATGCCTCTTGTAAGTAGATTTTTTATAAGTGGAAATAAAGATGTTAAAATTCGTAGGATAAACTCTTCTTTCTATGATGTAATAAAATTTACAGAAGAATTTAAGTTTGATCAGAAGTCTCTTGAAAATCAAATGAATAATTCTTTAAAAGAAGGTAATAAGGAAGAGTACATGAAATCAAAAAAACAGCTTGAAGAACTTCTTAAAAGTGACAGGGCTAAAAAATATATACAACTTGATGATATTGTAAATTCCACCAAAGACTTTGAGAAGTATTTAAAAGAAATGCCTGATGATGAGACAACGCAAGGTATGTTATACCAGCTTAAATCAAAAGGTTTAGAAATACTGAAGAAGTGAAATAAGAAGAAAACGGTGCGCCTTAATGACGTACCGCTTTTCCCAATATTTCAACTTTAGTATTTGAAAATAAGCTAGTTTTGTAAAAAATAACACAAACATGAATAAATTCTTAAACAGATCTGTAAAGCCGAAGCGGGACGACAGGACAAAAGAAACCGTTTACCGCACAAGAGGAACGGCGTATGAGGAACTTGAAGAGTTTGCTTCATACTGGAGCAGCCTTTACACTGCCCGTAAGAAAATGGAAAGATCCCTGATGTATGCGAAAGAAGATCAATGGGGAGACTATATAAAGGATCCGGATACTGGCAAGATGATGACTGAAGGAGAACTTATCAAGAAAAATGGTAAGGTTCCTTTGAAAAACAACATGATAGCACCGATTGTTAAGAACATAGAAGGCCAGTTCAGAAGAAACGTAACAAAACCTATATGCTCGGTAAGAGATCGGGATGAAGCAAAGGTCGGTGAAATGATGAGTATTGCAATGGAATATGCTCAGTCACTTAACGAGATCACAGAACTGGACGCAGCCAGCCTTATGGTTCTGGAATGTGGCGGCTACATTGCACAAAGAATAGAGTTCGGGTACAACGAGTACAAGCACATGAATGATGCATGGGTTTACAATGTTGATCCCTCACGGCTATTTTTCAATACCAACATAGAAGATCAGCGAGGATGGGATATAACCTGCATCGGTGAAATCTTTGATATGGACTTTGAACAAGTAGTCGCGGCCTTTGCAAAAAGTAAAAAGGATCGTGAATGGCTGGAAAGCATATATGGTACCGATGATCATCCAAGAAGATCATTCGTTGACGGTGTACAGGGTTACAACCAGAAAAATGCAGATTTTTACACACCTGCAGAAGTAGATCTTTGCCGGGTTGTCCTAGGTTGGAAGCTGGAGAGCAGAGACGCATATTTCTACCACGACACGCTTGATGGAAGCTGGGGCTTTGTCGGATTGAACGAAGTGAATAAGCTGGAATACATTAACCAGAAAAGAATATCAGAAGCACTTGAAGCCGGAGTAGAAGAAGAAGATATTCTCTTGATTGAATACGAATTCAAAGTAGAAAGATACTGGTATTACAGATATCTTTCCCCGTGGGGTGATGTCTTGCAGGAAGGAAGAAGCCCATACTGGCACGGCCAGCACAACTATGTATTTCATGCTTATCCTATCATACACGGAAAGATATTCAATTTCATAGAGGACTTTATCGACCAGCAGAGAAGTATCAACCGTACCATGACGCTGATAGACTTCATACGTTCTTCTTCAGCAAAAGGTCTGGTAGTTGTGGATGAAGATGCGTTCGACAGCATGAGCCGGGAAGAAGTCATTGATGAATACGTCAGATATAACGGAGTTCTTTTCTGCCGACCGAAACCGGGTAAAGACATTCGTTCAGTCATTACACAGCTTAACGGAGCCGGAGCCATTCAGGGGGACTATGAACTGTTAAGCCTTCAGTTAAAACTGATCAATGATATTGCAGGTGTAAACTCGGCTATGCAGGGGAAAGATCCTTCATCCGGAACTGCCGCTTCTCTTTATGCACAACAGACAGAAAACGCATCTATGAACCTGAAAGGTTTGTTCGATTCGTTTAAAGCCTTCCGGAAAAGAAGAGATCTCAAGCTGATGCAGACCATTCAGCAATATTATGATTCGCCCAGATACATAGAATTGGGAGGAAAAGATTATTCTGAAGAATCTAAATATTACGATCCGGAAAAGGTTCAAGGTGCGCAGCTTGATCTTGAACTTACAGAAGGAACCAACACACCTACATTCCAAATGCTTGAAAACGAATTCCTGATGAAGCTGTTTGAAATGCAGGCTATCAACGTAAAGACCTTGCTGGAAAATTCCAGTCTGCCTTTTGCTTCAAAGATATTGGAAAGTGTCAAACGTGCAGAGCAGGAAATGGCAGAAAACCAGAACATGACACAGGTGGATCCGGCACTGATGCAACAGATAGCAAGTCAAAATCCGGCACTTATGGAGAAGATGATGAACGATGCAAATGCTTCTCCACAAGACGGAATAATACAACAGGCAGCTTAAACGGAAGCTTCGGAAACAATACGGGTTTTTCTCTTTTGAAGGCCCGTATTTTTTTGTGCTATTCTGTATGGTTTCTCTGTTTTATAGCAAACATATACGCCTATTGCGGTAGACATTACACGGTCGTCATGGCAACCCTCAACAGCACCAGTCTTTTTGCCATCTTCCTTTATTTCAAACTGGTCATATTCAAATGTTGTTTCTAAGCTTCGTTCTATGTACAGGCAATCACGCATGGCAGCTTTCAGGAACCCGGTAACCATTGGCTTGGTTGAAGGGTTGGTGTGGAAACCATATTTAACAGGTGCGCCCTGTTTGATCTGTTCCGGACTTGTGCGGCTATACAGGTCGGGATAGAAATCAACAATTTCATCAAGCACATATTCAAAATTGTCCCCTTCTGTTCCTTCTGTCTCTAATGTATTGGATTCAATGACAAGTAAAGCCGTGTCATAAGCTTTAGCTACCTGGGCAGCTTTCCATATCAAAAGGTCGTGTTCGATATGACCATGCCATTCGGCAACTACTTCCGGAATACCGCCTTCAATCATGGGAAGCCGGTCAAATACCTTAATCGAAGAGTAGTCTGCCTGATCTCCAGTACCACCAATATCAACAGAAACAATATATCTGTATCTGTAAAGCCCTTTTGATTTGTCTGGAAGCATCCAGACATGCAGCGCATTTTCTCTCTGTTTCGGTTTTTCGACTTCAACAAACCGTATATTTTCAAATGCTTTTTGTCCTTTAGTTGCGTCACCGACAAATTCTCCATAGAAAGCCGGATCCATACAGGATTTACGACACTGTTCAACATATTGTCTGGGGAAGAACGGACGGCCGGTTGACTGAAATGCTTCTTTCGGATCAGAAGGATATTCAGAACACATACGCCATTCTTCAACCATTCCTTTTTTCTTTTTCCGATACCAGGCAATAGCTTCAAGAGTAGCACCCAACTCAAAAAGATAGTGTTCGTATTCATCCATTGATTCTATGAAATCCAGATAGTTCTGATATCCTATGTAAGTGGAATACATATCAATCAGGAACCACGGGATAAATACGGGTGTAAAGTCGTTTTCTCCCTTTACAGCTTTCAGCCATGTTCTGTGAAAATAGTTTCCTACACCTTTGGCGGTAGATTCAAGAACCTTGACTGTATAAGGGCCGTCATTGATTGATCCGAAAATAGACTGTACAAGATCTTCAGGCTTTTTACCTTTTGTTTCCTTCCACAAACCCACCTCTGTCAGGTGGGCCATAGATATATTTTGAGAACGAAGGCTATCCGGCTTCTGGGCCGATCCGATTGAGTAAAGACACTGACAATACTGTATCTGTCTTGTTTTAGATGATCCTTCAAACGGAGTAGTTTTCAAAGAAATACCATTTGTAGCCCATGTGGGATAATGTTCTATCACTTTGGAAAGCATACCCGAAACAATGTTTGACTGGGATTCTACATCACCACATATAACACTGTTCCAGTTCTTCCTATGAATGATCTGGATCCAAAGCATGTATATCTGAGTAAGAGTAGATCCGCCCCATTGCCGGGCTTTCAAAAGTATTATGTTGATAGGTTCATTATTCTTTCTAAGCTTTTCCAGAGTACAAAGATAGGTCCTCTGTGCCCTGTTAAGAAGGAAGTGTATATCCTCTCCACCTCCCTTTGGAGAAATAAGAGCGGTACTGTATGCCCAGAATTCAAAATCATACAGAAATCTCTGCCGACAAAATTCAACATACAGAAGATTAGCCATGTATTCTGTATACGCCTGCTGCATTATTCTTTCAATGTACAGACGTATTCCAAGAGACATGAGAATCTGACAGAAGCCGGTATTGGCAAATTCCACCGGAAGCCACATTTCCTTCAAAGGAAAATCTTCACATGTTACCTTTACTCTCTCAATAGAAAAAGATCCTTCACCGGTAAGAGGATTGTAAGGCGATTCAATTACTTTGAGCCTTTCAAGGTTTTTCTTTATTATTTCCTGTGCCTGCATAATATCCTCCTGTAAACTAGGCTAGCCAGATACGAGGATGAAAAGCTGTACACATGGATGAGTGTGTTTACCCCGTGCGCAAACAAGCCGGTAAAAACATAAGAAAAAATAATAAGTGAGATGGATTTCAGAAAAAGCTTCTTGTTTATGCCAGAAAGATAATATCCCATTATCACGGAAATGACAGCGGAAAATCCGCAAGTTGGAACATCTTTAGCCGATAGATATCCGGATATGGCCGGTATTATAACACAGGCCGGAAGCAAAAATTTAAGATCAGATTTATGAAGAACGCGGTAATAAGTCCAGAACACAAAGCAATTAACCGCAAGATGAAGAAAGTAAGTATGTACCAGATTATATGTGAATAGCGTCCACCAAGAAGAGTGGTTTGTAACGGCCAGCATTTCGATCGGATAGAAAAAAGAAAGCAGCCAAATAATAAATAGAATAACTATGACTGGCATTTCTTCCTTTCTTTGTAGTAGCTGTAAATGATTTCCCGGAATGTTTTCAGATCAATGTAGTAGGAAGGTGCTTTTTCCTGTAAAATCTTTGTCAGGATCGAATAACCGACCAATCCTGTCTTATCCTTATAGGCTTTGTATCTTCTGTGCAACTCCTGATACATAAGGATAGTGTTCTTATTTTTAAGCCCCAGCGGCTTTCCTCTCTCAATCTTCGAGACATAACGTCTGGCGTTCTCGTAACTGACATAAAATCTGGGAGCACCCTTCATCATAACCGAACGTATGATATCGTCCTGTGTTACGGAAAATTTTCTCATAGACTTTATTGCTTCAAAGAACGCGTCTGTTATATGCTGTCGTCGAAGTTCTGAAATGTAATTCTCTTTCATAAAACGCAGCTTTCTACAAAGATAATAATAAAAAACAAACAAATAGCCTTATTACCCAAATCGTCAATTATACTACCCAAATCATCAACTTTAATATTGCTTTAAAGTCTTACTTTGCATATATACTAAATGACAGCAAAAATGGATAAAGAAGAAATGGCTAAAACAGCAGCGGAACAGGAAACCGCAGCCAGTGAAACAGAGAGAAAACCGACCAACAAAGAACGGTTTAACTCAATGATGATGGAAAGGATGCAGGGATTTAACCCTGATGATGAAGAGGGGGCATACGGAATGTTGATCGACGACTACACCAAGAGTGATGAACAGAAGAAGATTCTTTCGGATGCAATCAATCAGGATCCCCGTTTAGCGCAAGTTCTTTCTGATATTGTAAGCGGCAAGAGAAGCAGCGGTAATGCGCTGGTAAGGTATTACGGAAGAGATTTCCTTTCAGCAGAAGAAGGAACGCCGGAATATGATGATATCGCAGCAGCAGAAGAAGAACGGAAGAAAGAAGCCGAAGATCGTGCCGCAAGAGAAAGCGAGTACAAAAGCAACATGGATGCGTCTACTCCCATAATTGAGGAATTCTGCAAAAAGAAAGGCTATGATGTTGATGAATTCCTGGATAAGGTGTGGGATTGGGTTGCATCACCCGTTCTTTCCGGAAGATACACTCCCGAACTTCTTGAAATGATGGATAAGGCTTTCAATTACGATACTGACGTAAGTGATGCGCTGAAGGCCGGAGAAGTCAAAGGAAGGAACGAAAACGTAAACAAAATGAGAAATGACAAGATTGGAGACGGACTGCCGACCGGACTAGGTACAAATACCAAACAGACCAAGAAACCGAAGCAGAAACAAGAAACAATTCTTGACATTGCAAAATACGCATAACAGCCACAACACAAACACAAAATAACACGCAAAATTATGGAAAAACTGATCAAATTTATCAAAGATGAAAAATGGGGCGTTTTGTCTGTCTGCCTGACAGTTCTGTCGGTTTTGATAGGATCTCCATTTATGCTTGCAGCAGAAGGGGCTACCGTTGCAGTAACAGAAGGCGGCGCACAGGCACAGCCCGGACATACCGGTGCTGAAACACAAATTCCCGGACAGGCAACAACTGTTTCAGGAGTTGGACAGGCAACCGGAGGTGTCGGAGGTGACGGACTTATCCAGCCTGAGATTGACGAGCAGATTTTTGAAATCGGTACCGATGAAACCGTACTTGACGGTATCATGCGAAAAGCAAAACGTCAGGTGAAAGTTAAAAGCTTTGAGGTAGACCACTACATCATTGACGAACAGAAAGCCGTTGTTGAAGTTTCAAAAAAATACACCGCAGCCGAAAGCGAAACGGCAACCATTGAAGTAGCTTCCAAAGATGCAGGCTTGTTCCAAGAATATGGAACTATTCTTGCAAAGGGAGTAAACGGCTATGATCCCACCGGACAGAATGAACTGGAAGGCGTAGACCTTATGCTGTTTATCGTAGGTAAAGACAGTTCAAAAAATGGAAGCCCGATTGTACGCGCAATCAACGGTCCAAAGAGTGAATCAACAGATATGTACTGTAATGTTCCTACTATTGAAGCAGGAACTAAACTGGTCATTCTCAGCAACGCATGTGCTGAAACCCAGAAAAATGTTGCTCCGGACATTGTTGTTCCTTCTCCCAATAGGGTTTATCTGCAAAAGAGCATTATGAACCAGATTGTTTCTGATTACTTCGACAGTCAGAAAAAGAGAATCCCGTTCCAGCAGGCTACTATTGCAGAAGCCGCCGTTAAACAGTACAGACGTAAGAACAACAGAACGCTGTGGATCGGCCAGAAAGGTAAAGTGAAAGTAGACCGCGGTGAAATGGGAGTTCAGGATGTTTATTTTACAGAAGGTGTCAGATGGCAGATCAAGCGCGAATGGCAGCACGATGGTAAATGGACGTTTGAAGAAATCATTGCACTGGCCAAGCTGAAGTTTACCGGATCCGACTGTTCAAAAGAAGCTTTCTGGCTGATGGGCCGTGACCAGCTTGAATCTATCCAGAACATTGACTTCACCAAGCATAAGGATATCACCATGACTTCCGCTACCACATGGGGATTCTCTTGTACCAAGCTTCACACGGTATTCGGTGATTTCTACCTGAAACACGAACCTACTCTTGATGTTATCGGATATGCAAACTCTGGAGCAATCTTAGACATGCAAGGTCTGGTAAGATACTGGTACAAGAACGAAGAAAAGTCTACCGAAGATATTGAAGGCGAAGAAGCAAAGAGACAGGCCGTAATCTCTATCAATGCTCTGGCGTTGAAAGGCTTCTCACATATCTGGGTAGAAGGTGACTACAAGGGAAGTCTGCCGGGTGCAACAGTTGTTTCAGTTCACGACAACGGAACAGACGCGCCTGCTGATCCAAAGGACGGTCAGATTTTCTATCTGAAACAGGCATGTACTGGTATCTCCGGAAGTAAGGCCGGTGAATTCTGGAAATGGAACGGTTCTTCATGGGAAAAGTACGAAGGTGAGATCTACACAAAGAACGAATCCTTTTAATGTATAACTTAAAAAGCGGGGCGGGGAAAACCGCCCTTACCTTGTATTATGGCTAAAATAGATTTATATAAAAAGAAATATGGCATTTACGGTAAGGTTGAAATGAGTGTTCTTATACCCGTAAACAAAGCCAAGTTAAGAATCAACTTTCAGGATGGCATAATCAATGCGCAGGGGGTGGTACCAGCCAGCTTTACAACATCTGATCCAGTTGTACAGACTGCCATTGAAAACCACGAAATGTACTTGAAAGGAAGGATCAAACTTGTGAAAAAATATAAGATCGGAGAAGTTGAAACGGAAACATCTTCTCAGCCTTCCAAATCTGAAAGCCCTGCACCGGAGACACCGCAGGACGGAAGTACGGTGTATGAAGATGTAAAAAACGCACAGACAGCTAAAGAAGTTCTTATCCGTGAATTCAATGTTCCGATTATTGAGTTACAGGACAAAGAAAGTATCAAATCAAAGGCAAAAGAACTGGGAGTATCATTCCCTAACTGGAAATAATTATGATAACAAAGGATGAAATAGTAGCAAAGGTTAAGGCCATAATGAACGAGATCGGGGAAGAAACCAATGCTTCCCTTCTTGACGAAGATACAATAAAAATAGACCAGTACATTGAAGAGTGTATAGGTGACGCCCTATCCCTTGTAATACTTAATTCTCCGAACCTTGTCATAAACCCAAAGAAAGGATCAGTAAGCCCTACTACCAACGGAGACGGTACAGGATATGTTGTTCTTCCAGACGACTTTGTGAAGCTTGTAGCCTTTAAAATGAACGGATGGAAAAGGTCTGTTTCTATCGCTTATCCTTTAGAAAGCGAACAGGCCAAAGAGCAAGGGAATGTATATACGAGAGGAACAAAGAGTAAGCCGGTTTGTGTCTTGTCATATTCTTCTGAAGGTAAAAAGACTCTTGAATATTATAGTCTGGGAGACAGCGAAAGCCATACTATATCCGTATTTGTGTATGAAGCGGCATACGATCCTTCTTCCGGGATAAATCTAAAATCAAACGATCCTGCATTTTACGCTTTGTGCTACATGACGGCCAGTCTGGTATATTCCATTTTTGAAAATCCGTCAACGGCAAAGGAAATGCAGACAATAGCTATAAACTATATTAGCAATGCCATATCACATTGATGAAGAGAACAGCGAACTTGCATTTGAGGTCCGCGAAGGTAATAAGTTAGTAATAAAGATAAAGTCAAACATATTCAGTGATTCACTGGAACTTTATCTTATAAAGGTCGGTGATAATACTGAACCTACTGATAAAAATGTATTCTCTTCATTACGTGTTATCAAAGAAATAGAAAACCTTCACGACACAATCCTGAAGGAAATAAACCCTGTCACTTCCGGGCTCTGGGAATTGAAACAAGATTCTCAGGGTAATGAATATATTGCGACAAAGTACAATGTTCTTACTGAAGGAGGCCTCACTACTTACGGTCTGGGCGAACAGAAGCTAGGAACTATCTATGACGGCCTTCCGATAGATAACGATACAATTTACTGGGAAGAAGTTGAAGGATCCAGAGTATTAAAGGCAAAAGGATCCGGCGGTGGTAGTACCGGTTTAGATGAAACAAAGCTTTGGAATGTTTTAGGAACCCCAGGAGATCAACAGATTGATTATTCACATTTAAGAAGCGCGTTTTCTCAGTTCAGTAATGAGTTTGTAACTATCAATACCGAACAGGAGATAACGGCATTAAAGCACTTTACTGCCGGTCTATCAATCGGATCAGCCAAAAAGAAAATTTATGAAAAGGACGGTGTTTTATACATTGATTCAAATGTAGCTATCACCGGTGCTTTGACCATGTATGCAACCGATGGTCAAAGTGTTAGTAGTATATATGACGGTTTACCTATTGATAACGATACTATCTATTGGGGAACAGTTGAAGGATCCAGAGTTTTAAAGGCTAAAGGTGGAAGTTCCTTCGATGAAAATGCCATGTGGTCTGCACTTTCCGGATCTTCTAACAACCAGATCAACAAGTCGCATCTAACCACGGCTTTGGATGGATATGCAACCCGGAATTGGGTTATAGAAAACTATGCCACCAAATCAGAGTTGTCAGCTGTGTCCGACAAGTTGAATGACTTCCTGGAAGGTTCTGATACGGATGAAATTATTAATAAGTGGAAGGAACTGGAAGCGTTTTTGTCCGGAATGGCAGAAACGGATAATCTCGCGGAAATACTTGAAACAAAAGCTGATAAAAAATATGTAGACAGCACGTTTGTTACGTTGGCTACAAAGCAAACAATAACTGGGGAAAAGACATTTTCCTCTGTGCTGAATACAGCCGCTATCAAGGCGTCCGGAGAGATAACAACACCATCACTGGCCGCGTCGGACTATGTTACTATTGCCGGAATTAAGTTGAGAAAGTTGGAGGATGGTGCGCTAATGCTGGAAGGAAATCTGGCATTAACTGGGGCTTTGACTATGTACGCTAGCAATGGGCAAAGTTTTGATACAATTTACGATGGTCTCCCGATTGACAATGATACTATATACTGGCAAGAAGTTGACGGATCAAGAGTTTTGAAAGCAAGAGAGGGTAGCGGATCATCTTTTGATAAGTCTTCCATGTGGACGGCATTGGCCGGATCGACCACGGAACAGATCAATAAAACTCACCTTACCACGGCATTAGATAATTATCCTACTAAAACGGGTAGTGGTGCTAGTGGTACATGGAGTATAGGAATTACAGGAAATGCAGCTACAGCGAGTAAATGGGCAACGGCTAGAACTATAACGCTAGGTTCGTATTTATCCGGATCTGTAAGTTTAGACGGTTCTGAAAATGTAATGCTTAATGCAGATGTTATAGGCCTTACTTCTCAAGGTAATAAAACCGCTGTTAGTGGTAATACTTCCCCTGCTAGTGGTGTAAGACTTTATCAAGTGTATAACAATGGTTATCCAACACCTTACGGTAACTTGTTAAGTGTAAAAGGTGGTGGCGCTGGGGAATTATTACTTAGCTGGCATAACTCTAATAGAATATATTACAGAAGTCTACGAGATAACGGTGATAATTGGCTAGGATGGAATCAATTGGCATTTACAACTGACAATGTGGCTTCTGCTACAAAACTACAAACAGCTAGAACTTTATGGGGTCGTTCTTTTGATGGAACTGCTAATATTAGCGGTGATATGACAAATGTTGGATGGATTAATAACTGTTTGCGTATTAATGCTAAAAATAATAACGATACAACCGTAATACAAGGGAGAGGGCATTCATTTATATTCGGAGGTAGTGGCTTGTATGCTCACGTTACATATCGTTTTAGACCTAACTATGGATCACAGGGGCCTACTCAAACTAGTGTACATATAGAGAACGCTTCTGCTGCAACAAATGGCGATCCAACTTATACAACTACTCATTATTTTAGACAAGATGGTGCAGCATATCATCGTGTGGCTCTTGGAGTTGGTAGAGAGGCTACTAATTACGGAATATTTACAAATACGATTTATGCTAGCGATTGGTTTAGATCTGAAGGAAGTACCGGATGGTATAACCAAACTTATAATGGAGGATGGTATATGTCCGATAGTAATTTTTTAAGATCTTATGGCGAAAAATCTGTTTATATTGGCAACGGAAGTTATAGAAATGCTGGTGGAAATGTTTATTCTAACAATTTGGAAAATATATCAGAGCCATATAATTGCAGGTACCTCTCAGAGACTACAAGTGGTATTCCTACTGGTTATATTCATCCTTTTTGCGGATGGTCAGATTCAGCAGCTAGCGGATGGATAACTTCTTACGTGATAGGATCTATTCGAAATTATGCAAATAACTGGGGAGAAATGTATTTTGGCATTTACCAATATGAAGGGACCCGTAGAGACTGGAAGGCATATATGGCATTAGATGGTGTAAATAGACATTTGTATATAAATGGTAATCTAATGGTAACAGGTGGTGGTACATTCTACGGATCAGATATTCGATATAAATCAATTATACAACAGATAAAGTTGTCATTATTAGATATTGCTAAAGCGCCTTCATTTGTTTATCACTGGAATAAAAAAGAGATGATATGCGATAGATTAAATATTGGTGGATCTGCACAATATACACAAACTATTCTTCCGTGGGCAGTTGAAGAAAAAAATAATCTTCTTACTATGGACTACGCAACAGTAGCATATACGTTTGCCGTTCATACGGCCAGACACCTGCTCACCTACGAGAGCAGAACTGATAAGAAAATCAAGAAACTTGAGAGAGAAATAGTCATATTAAAAAAACAACTTAAAAAGCTAGGCTATGAAGAAGTTCGTACTTTGGATGATTCGGGTATTTAAGCTCGACATCCCAACCGAAAAGGTAATTGAAAAGGTGGTTGAGAAAGAAGTGTACCTTCCGCATGAAGGTGTTATCTATGGCAATGTCACTATTAAAGGTGATGTTGTTGTACTAGGAGACCTTAAGGTCGAAGGTAATTTAACTTGTTATTCAAAATTTTTGGATAAGTAATTAAAAATCAGTACATTTGTAAAGGGAGCAGGTTGCAAACTGCGGTGGGTGATGCTACTACACCCACCACCCTTTAAATTAAGATAGTAGCAAATTAAATAGTAGCAATATGCGAAAAAATATAAGAAAAAGTAGAGTAGCAGACGAATATAGTTTAAAGTTGTTTGAAACCTATAAAGTAAACCAATTAAAACAATTACCATTATATATTCAATGCGTCACAAGATATAATAATATGAAAAGGTTTTGCAAACAAAATGAAGGTATAACGATGTTTTGGAAAAACTTTTCTCATTTCTATTACGAAACTTATCCTTTGTTTAAAGATAAATTTGCAGACCCTATAAATGGTAGAATGTATTTACCGTGGGATGAAACTGAATACAATATAAATACTATTGCGTTTGGGAATAAAAAAGAGGCTAACATAAACAGCAGAGCTACCAAAAGATATACTATTAATGGTGTAACAAAAACGTTAGATGAATGGGCAGAATATAGAGGTGTATGCGCTGGGGCTATGAGGGATAGGTTTAGTTGTTATGGAGATATTCTAAGTATAGAGGAAATTGTATTTGGTGTAGGGAAAGATAATAGAAAGAAACTTAAGAATATTGTATACAACGAAAGCCAATGCAGAAAGGATAAAAAACTTAATAGAAGGGCAACGAAGCTACTTTGCGCATACAAAACTATTGATAAGAGAAAAGGGCTGATATGCGATTTGGATAGAGATTGGCTTTATGAAAACATATTGTGTAAACCATGTATCTATTGTGGCTCTGTAGTTAATATTGGTTGTGACAGAATAGATAATTCTAAAGGACATACAAAAGATAACGTAGTCCCTTGTTGTGATATTTGTAACAGAACAAGATTTGATAATTTTACGCACGAGGAATTTAAAGAGATTGGGAAAGTAATAAAAGAAATAATGTTAAAAAGAAAGGAGAATAAAAATGGTTAGAGATATAATCCCTTCGGAGAACGTAACTTATGATGACATCCGCGATACGCTCAACGCGAATAATGGAACAGTCAATAATAATGCTATAACAGCATTTCAAAGCGGGGCAAATATCAACATGTTTGCCAAATATAAGCCTTCTGATATTGGTGCTGTAAACTTTACGAGAGATAACCCCGGAGCATTTGTCGTTGATTCTTGGGACGGTCAACTGGTATCTATCAAAGATAAATGGTGGATCGGTAAAAATGGAACATGTAATATAAACATTCCTATTATTGATAATTTGGAAAACAATGCTCCCAATGACGTTCCATGGTCTTATATACCAGTTCCGGGTGGTCAAAATGCACCTTACCGGTTAGGGGACTTTGCCGGGTATGATGCAAAAGCGACAAGTGATATGATCACATTGGTAGTGCCGGAATATGTTGTAATAGGACAAAGTTTGAGAGTGCCGATATATATGCCGGAAAAGAGAGAAACTGAACTTACTCTTAACGACATATACGATGTGACAGGTGGTGTTACTCTAGTATTCCGAATTTGGGTGCAGGGTAAGACTGGATATTACAAACTGGTGGAGTTTCAGCCCAAACATCAGACAATGCTGGAGATAAGCGCGGAAGATCTGGAGTTTATCGGAATGTCCCCCAAAGACACCGTATGTATGCACCTTATGGCAAAAGATGTAAAAGGAAGGTACAGAAATATGAAGGCAACCGAAGATACTGTAACTTTATATAAAGTTAAAGTTTTCTCTACTAAGCCGTATGATTTTATCGAACCTCGTGGTGAAGTATTACAGAATAATGCAAACATACATCAATTACGTCTATATAATATTACATTCGGTATTACAGCCGTTGGATTTTCAGGAGGTACGCTGGAAGCTGGTAGTAAGATTGCAGTGTACAGATACAAGTCGGGCAATGTCAATTATAAGTATGAGCAGCCGTGGTACGAAACTGGCCCTGCTGGAGAATTAACGGTAGCAGCCGGAGAAATCAGGTATTACCCGATTATATCTAGCTTCGATTTTACCACAAACGACATAGACGAAAGTGTAACTAAAGCTGTCGTTATATGGTGGAATTCCAGTTATATAGAATTATCAAGACTTGAAGTTACAATAAGAAAAACAGATTTTTAATTATGGAAATAAGAACAGAGCAAGAAGGAAAATGGATATCCCCGATGTATGGGAAGTTTCTTACGCAATCTTCCGCAACAAAAGATGAAGATCGGGTAGTGGCCAAACAGGTATATATCCCTTTGGATGAAAGTAACGATGAATGGACTGAAATCACCAAAGAAGATGCGGAACGTATCTTCAAGGCAAAGAAAGCTGCAAGAGGTCAAATAGAATATCCGGAAGAACAGGTTAATCAGATGATCGGTCTGTTTGCTTCACAGATCAACGCCATGAATCTTACAGACGAACAGGCTTTGCAGTTTAAGAACCTGTACCCAGCCTGGGAGAATTTCATCAATCAGAAACTTGAAAAAGATTACAAAGTGCTTTATCAAGACAGGCTTTATAGGAACTCGCATTTGAAAACCCCTAAGTCTTCAGTTTAGGGGATGAAAAATGCGGGGTAGCGCAGCTACCCTTGGTTTTCGATGTATTTTTTGATGGTTTCCTGACTGACATTTCCGACTGATGACACAA
>ENA-OPFG01000661-OPFG01000661.1-human-gut-metagenome-genome-assembly--contig:-NODE-661-length-21545-cov-3.934714_pt1 | contig 21545 bp, 39 predicted proteins | sample MGYA00241304_ERZ501542 | MGnify/ENA primary metagenome ERZ501542 (study PRJEB25962, sample SAMEA2042427) | human gut metagenome | biome: human gut; feature: human-associated habitat; material: faeces...
ATTACGACAAGATTCGCCACCGTCATAGCCAAGTGCTTGCTGCGACAGGATTAACTCCTGCAGAGTTTGACGCTTTGCTAATAACTTTCAAGTACCATTGGGATGAATATTACAGCCATTTTACCTTGGAAGGTAAAGTGCGCCAACGTATATCTTACAACAGTGTTGTCTCTGATTCAGGACAAAATGTTCTTCATATTGGTATATCTGAAGACCAATCCCCTTCAGGAACTCCATGCTATTCAGTTTGAGATGACCCAGCCCCAGGCCAATAGATGGATTCACCTTCTTTCTGAGATTCTCCGGCGTACATTGAAAACGCTTGGTGAATTGCCTGACCGTAACTCCAAACGTCTGATACACATTCTTCAAGGGTGCGAAGAAGTCTTGTTGGACGGAACCGAGCGACCTATTCAGCGTCCTTTGGATGAAGACTGGCAGTCTGCATGCTATAGTGGTAAAAAAAACTCATAGCATAAAGAATAACCTGTTATGTACTAACAATCTTCGGATTGTATGGTTGAGCTCCACATACAAAGGTCATGTCCATGACAAAAAGATTTGTGATGAAGAACCTCTTCTACTTCCCAAAGGTATTAGGCTCTGGCAGGATACAGGTTTCATCGGACACAAACCGGATGGAGTTGAAATATGCATGCCCAAAAAGAAACCTAAAGGGAAAGAGCTTACTTGTGTTGAAAAACAAGAGAACAAGCGGATTTCCGGAGTTAGGATTAAAGTGGAGCATGCCATAGGTGGTATGAAAAAATGCCGTATTGTCAAAGAACGATTCAGATGCCATAAATTCGGTTTCGAAGATATGGTGATTCTTATTGCTTGTGGATTACACAACTTCAGAATCAGTCACAAAATGAGTCATATAACAAATTAATCTATATAATGTTTAATGAATTGAAAACGAAAGACGATGCGTGGATGCAGTCCATCCACGAGCGTATCGACCGGCTGTCGGCGATGATTGACGGCATTTTCGGAGATGGCGCGGTTCCGCCAAAAGAAGACGTGTACCTGTGCGACAGTGAGGTGGCGTGTATGCTGAAAGTCAGCCGCAGGACATTGGGCGAGTATCGGAGCAACGGCACGCTGCCTTACTATGTACTTGGTGGCAAGGTCTTGTACAAGAGGAGCGAGATCGAGCAGGTGTTGGAACGGGAATATAGGAGTGTCGGCAAGGCGCGGGGAAGCGGATGAAGATTCCATTTACCTGTTTTTTACGCACTTGTACAGGCTGCGGGCATTAAGACTGTCCGCATAAAGGCTGGACGTTTGCGTGCGCCAGCCACAGACTGTTTTTTAGAGGTGAGGGAGTTTGCCGTCTGGAAAAAGAACCTCTTTTTGGACTTTGGCACAAAGTCGTCCCCTGCCCGGTATCAGACTGTAATTCCTGTATGCAATCCTTTTCTGACTGTTCTCGTAACAGTCTGTTTCAATCCTGCCTGACCTTTGTTTACTTTTCATAAAGAGACTGTACCGCCTTTGTGACCGGGATATGAAACCGAAAGATTGTTTTTGACGGTTGCTAAAAAAGAAAAATCAAAGGTGTTTTGCATGTTCCGTAAAAAATCGTACCTTTACATAAAGTGAGTTGCACATCAACGCAATTGATGCAAGTATGTAGAAACCAGAACGGTTGCCAACTCGTTACCTCGTTTTTTGATGATCCGCATAAACTTTTATTCTTAGCGGATTATGTGATTCTTTCAAAAATAATCTCTATTTTGGGAATACGGCTTTCTGAATATCGGAAATTCTATGTGCCTGCCGTTTTACATCCCCTCCCTACAATCTACAACGACATGCTATCAGAACACTTCCCCATAAAATTTCTATTTTTCCTGTGAAATTATTCTCTTATTCAAAAAAAATAGTATCTTTGTCCTATAAAAGTTGTTCATAAGTATGAGACTGTAAAGTACTGAAATTAGCACAATCTCCAAATCGTTACCTTAGACTTTTCAGAACTTCCATAAGCGTTTGTCTTTCAAATTAATCCATCAAATTGATAAGAATTTAAAGTAGATTCTCTTTCGTTGTTTATGGTTTCTACATTAGAAGTGGAGATTTTATAATAATATTTATTTACAATTTCTTCTCCAAAATTCTTTCGTAGAACATCCATTTGCTCAGTCGTTAAATCTCTATCGCTTTTTTCTTGCATAGAAATATTGTTTTGCTTGCAACCAAATAAAACAGCAATTTCAGATTGTGTCTTATTAACTTCTTTTCTTAAGCCTTTTAAATTATACATAACATCAATGATATATCATTTTTATTATCTTTGTGTCGGAATCAAGTTGCGGATGATACCGACTAAATTGTTAAACTGTTCCCGTAAGGGACTATATAGGCGACTTCCTCAAACCGCAACTTTGGGGTTGTCGTCTTTGCTTTATCACTATGGATGACAATAATAAACTTCCGTATCAACAGGCTACCAAAGAGTCTATTCTGAATTTAGCAATTGAACGCTATAAATCAGATGTACAAATTCAATGTGATATTTGGAATAGACGCAATGTTAACGCTTCTTTTCCATGTCATTTGAACCATCTACTTCAATATTCGGGATTAAAACTGTTATCTCCCGAAGAGTATAAGAAAGTCCAAGATGAGATAATTGAAAGCTTACATAAATTACTTTGATTGCTTAGGCATAATACCTAATCGTGCAATTCTCGAAACTAATTCTTCATATCCTATAATTTTATCTGTATCTTTTACTTTTGTGAGCAACATAAGTATTCTATTTTTCCCACTCTCTAAAACCTTGATATCTTCTGGAACAACAATCATCTCCAAAAGCACCTTAACTATTGTATTACAAGTCTCAATTTCTCCGATATTCGAAAAGTGGTATAATGAGCTTATTCTGTAATCTAAAAATCGATACTCAACTCCTAAAGGATCAGACTTAAGTAAAATGTAATAATAAAAATCAGAAATAGCATTGGTTGTTAAAGCGTTATTTCTTTCCGTGCTTATGAGTGCCGCGGTCTTAGCTTCTTCTAATTCCTTGCTTTTCTTATTTATATCTATAAATGTATATATCTGCCATCCTATTAGAATTGTCACTAACAATGATAATACTCCTACTATCACTCCTTGGTAATCAAATCCCAATTCTGCTTTATGCGGACAAGCTACACATATTGCAACTAAACTAATAAGTACAGCTACAGAACTTAATAATAACGCCCAACTCTCTTTCTTCATAACCACTCTATATAATGTACGCAAGAATACGGAAAGGTTAAATAATGTTTATGTACTGAATGATTGAATTTCATGGAATCATATTTGGGTTTTAACTGATAATATGTTTTCTACAATAAAGAGTTTTCTTATTTTACTTTTGTGTAATTTTATATCATCATATCTGGAATTTTCGCTACGTAGGATAATATAGTTTTTTTCATCCTGTTCATATCTGCGGATATATTTAATCATCCTATATTCGTCTAAAAGTATTAAATAGATTTGCCCGTAGAAGATGTCTTCCCAGTTAAATATTTCTCGAATAACAACTCTATTCCCATTATATATTACTGGTTCCATGCTATCACCATTAGCCGTTACTATTTTGGCAGTTTTACTTATTTCTGGCAAATTAACTGAACCGATAATTCTATCTTCTGCAAATTCTATTTCTCTATTATCCATCCCGCAAGTCGCATCTATATCATATACTAAAGTCCCACTAAAAGAACTTTCGTTTATGTCAGATTCGGGTTGTTATTTTTATGGTTTTGTTATATGAACTTTGTTCATTGTTGACAACCGGGAAAATCTCACTGATTTTTTTGCTCATGGTTTCGTTATATGGTACACGACCATTTATCATATCAGATAAATATGTCTTTTTAACCCCTAAACTATCAGCTATTTGGGATTGATTGAGTGAATATTCATATTTAATCCTGCTAATTAAGTTTTTAAATTCTTGATTTATAGCCATAAAACATAAATTAACTATTTATATATGAAAATAGTTCATATATAGCGTTGATTATATGAATTAAGTTCATATCTTTGCATCATCAATCAATCACGAAAGCAAAGGTAAGCGATCGTGTTGAGTAAAGCAATAATACGAATACATTAAAATACACGATTATGGCACGATCTTATGAAACAGCATTAGCAGAACTCGAAAACAAAAAAGGCGAGTTAGAAGCGTTGAACACGATTGGCGAAGAAGAAGTCTGCTATATATACAATGTAGATAGCAAGTCTGAGATCGTGAAGATTCTCTCTAATGAAATAGAAGTTCTTGAAAGAGAGGTTGAATATCTCACCCCACTGGATTGGTCTAACGATCCTGTTGCCGAAATATTTGGTGGCTACGAAGCAATGAACAACTATTTATACTAACACATAAACACACACGATTATGAATATATTAGTTACTGAGAATTACAATCGTAAAGATATTTTCGAGATTGTAGATGAATATCCTCATGGTTATATAGTTTGGCCAATCGGCAGACGAAATTTTCCGTTTACAGGCTACGTGCCTCTCGCAAAGCCAACCGACGAACCTTATCATATTGATATTAATACGCTAAAGGCAATCAAGGTTAATGATAATGTCGCTGATCACATTCTTAATGAAGCCTCATTTAGAGGGGTGGATAAAGCAAAGTTTCACCACATTGTATCAAGTTTTAACCGGTAGTCTTTGGACTACTTTAATATACACACGATTATGAAAACTTCAAATTTTAGACACAAAGTATTTTGCATGGCTTACGAACTTATGAAAGCAACAGGTAAAGCGTTCGCGGTATGTCTTTCACGCGCATGGGCATTGTACCGTTTGACAAAACAAATGCACAAAGGTATCGTATCATTCGCCTATGAAAAGTCTGATGGTTCACTTCGCAAAGCCAAAGGTACGCTTAAAGACATTCAGAATCTTATCAAAGGTACTGGTTCTGAAAACTACAAGACGGTTCGCTATTTCGATATTGAGGCGAACGGATTCAGATCGTTCAAAGTAGAAAACTTCATAACGATTTACTAAAGCAAAGGGCATGAGCCGAAAGTGTTCGGCTGGTGAAGAAAGGCGTTTCTGACCGGGTTCGATTCCCGGATGCCCACAGTAAGTTCTTTGTCTTATTTCAACCTTAGCACTCGCAGAAATGGAGTTTAAGCGAAAGGATTACAAAGTATAATGTATAAACGTGGTGAGCTTTGAGCCATGACCCACAGGGATACATTATAGATAAAAGAATTGTCAAAGGGGCAAGTTCCTTGCGGTGTTATGTGTCAGACATTGGTTAACCGTTGCCTCTTTTCAAAATACAACCTGGTTCTGAAAGCGCGACGCTGCCTATCGGATGGGCTGCCGGGTACAAATAAAATAAATGATATGGAAGTTTTAGGTGTATTTATATTCGCAGGTGGTGCTTTTGGAGCACTTTTTTTTCATCAATATGTCGATGGTTACAAACCTTATCTTATTATAAGAAACTTTTTAATAGCTGTCGCTATATCAGGTCTTATAGTTTTTGCTATAGGCCTTTATAGGTACTCCAAAATGCCTATTTATGAATATAAAGTAAGTGCGCATTATATTGATGGTAGCACAAAGACGCTATTATTTGATAGTAAATATGATCCTAAAATAAACGCGGCTCGTGGGACATATTGGATTGAATACGGCGCATATACAGAACTTGGCGTTGTGAGGTTTGAAATAATAAGCAAGAAGAAAAGATAATTAAAATATCATAGCACATGAATTACAACATTGAACTAAAACATCAAGAAAAAGACAATCAATTGACAATATCCATACATGTTGAAGATTTGCCAATCAATTGTCTGAAAAATTTGGAGTACATAAAAGAAGATGCCGAGAAAGCGGTTACTTCTTACTTGGACCTTTTACGCGGAGAGAAAGTTAGTCATGAAAAGTCTCCAGATAATCAGTGAAGCATTTCAAAAGGAACAAGAAATTTTTAAAGACATCGTTTTCTTGCGGAAACGTTTTAATTATACACCCTTTGCATTTATTTGGCAGATCTACCAACTCTCTATTTAAAGGCAGATTTGGATCAAATGAATAAACCAAGTGGGTAAATTTTATAGCTTGTTCATATAACGGTTGTCCATCAAGAAACATCTTGCTTATTGATGGTTCAAAGGTGTTATACTCGTCAAGTAAATCTTCGACTTTAGAACGAATGTCTTTAGCCATGCTCAGGTACTTTTCTGATTTCATACTTCTTAATTTTTAAAGTTTGCACCACAAAGTTAAGAAAACCCTCTGAAGAGGCGCGAAGCTACTGATCGAATCAGCCGGAGGGCACAAATCAAATCAAACAGTCATGAAGGTAATTTTTTATTCAAGAGTGCAGCTAATTTTATTCATCTGCGCAGTACTGATGTCGGCTACCTGTTTTGTTGGCATGTTCTTTAATCCGTTTCACGTATTAACATTCGTGATGTCGGTTATTCTAACGATCGCCATTTATAAAGAAAAAAGTTGGTAACTATTAATAATAATGTATATGGAAACAAAAGGTATTGAAGAAATGACAAGAGAGGAACTGATTGAATTGGTGTCGTCTCTTAATAAAGACCTCGAAAGTACAAAAAAGGACCTCGAACTTTATAAAGATTGGAAAAATCGAGAAGAAGCAGCCAAAGTGTTAGCTGAAAAGAAAATGTTGGCTATTAAGGCTTTTCTTGAAGTTGTTTAATTCGTTTTGTGTTTAGATTAGCAAAAGCAGCCGGGTGAAAACCCCGGCAAACGGGCGGGCGTATGGAATGCTCTGCACACAGCCGGAAGTGTGTATGCCGGATCGTTACCGGTTCCGTCCACATTCAATTAAATATAATCAGTTTATGGAGAAAAAAGTGGAAATTATGCCTCGTATGAGAGACTTAAAGAAAGGGAAGAAAGTAGAATTTCCTATCGATAAAGTCTGCACAGTGCGCAACAATGTTTCATTGCTTAATGCACAAGGGTACAAAAATGGACATAAGTGGAGATCGGAAACTAATGTTCCGAAAGGGATAGTTACAGTATTTAGAGATTCCTGATTCAAACTTTAAATACACACGATTATGAAAGTATTTACCGAGTTAACGCCCGAATGTGACATTACAGCACAAATGTACGCAGCCGAGTATGAAAAAAAGGAGATTGCCGTATTGAAGCATCGTGCAGTAAGTACGATAAATAACCAGCTTCAGACAGCATTTTTAATTTTGGGTGTTCGGAATGGGAGGGAGTTGGCATTAAAGTTAGCCGAGAGGATATCAGGTATCCGGTTGACGCTGGACTTTTCGCCGGCCATGAGATCATTTGTTGCTTGTGTACTTTTGATTATTCTTTGTGTTGATAGTCATTTAGACATGAAACGGCAAAGAGTCCGAATCCGTTCTAACACGAATGTAGAACTTATCGCCCGTGTCCGTGTAAGAGCGAGAGGGCGAGATATACCATTTCTTTATGGAAATTGATGTTTGGCAATTACAGAATATAATAAAAGCAGCTGCGAAGGAAGCGGTTAGCGAATATGCGATCTCCAAGGATCCGGTCATTGATGAGATTACGGAAACGCAAGCTATACGACTTGGATTTGGTAGAAGGTGGTTGGCTCATCAGTGCGCTACGGGAGCATTGACTTGGAAAAGGGCTGGTGTACATAGGAATAGTCCTAAAGTTTATTCGCTGAAGAAACTTAAAGAATTGAAGGATGGTATAGATCCTTTATTGAAGTCTCTAATATAATTACTAACTAAAAATATAACAATCATGAGTTTAATCAGAAAATCAACGGAATTGAATATTCCAACAAACGTAAAGATGATGATTTACGGTCAAGCAGGTATGGGTAAGAGCACAGTAGCTTTGAGTGCACCAAAGCCTCTGTTGTTGGATTTTGACAATGGTGTTAAGCGTATGAATATGGCTCATTTGGAGAATATTGACACTGTACAGGTCACTTCTTGGAATGATGTTCAGCTGGTTTTGCAAGAAGATTTGTCTGTTTATCAGACTATTGTGGTTGATACCATTGGTAAGATGATGGATTTTATCATCACTTATAAATGTGGAACCAGGCAGCCATCTATTCGAGATTGGGGCGGTATCAATGCTGAATTTTCTTGGATGACAAGAACGCTATCAAGTCTGAAGAAACATATCATTTTTGTTGCCCATCGTGACACAAGAAAAGAGGGTGATGATACGGTGTTTATTCCTGCCTTACGTGAGAAGTCCTACAACTCCATCGTCACCGAACTTGATTTGTTAGGTTACTTGGAAATGAAGAGTGAGAGAGGAGTGCAGAGACGTACTATTACTTTCGATCCGACATCAAGGAATGACGGAAAGAATACTTGTAACTTGCCTTCAGTGATGGAAGTACCTACCATCCTTGACAAAAACGGCAATCCGACGACCAAGAATGATTTTATCTCTACTCGGATTATTGCTCCATATCTTACTATGTTGCAATCAAAAAAGGCTGAACAAGAAGCATATAACAAAGTGCTATCTGATATAACAGGTTGTTTAGAATTAGTTGCCGACGCAGCTTCAGCGAATGACTTTATCGCCCATATTGATGATTTCAACCATGTGGGAAGTTCAAAGATGAAAGCCTCAATGATGTTGGCAGCTAAGGCGAAAGAATTAGGACTGATTTTTAACAAAGAGACTAAAACTTATTCAGATGCAGCCTAAGTATAAGATATATGCAACATTATTGGATTCTTACTTCAATTACCTTAATAGCGATGTCATATATGAGCGTTATTATGGGTGGAGTGAGAATCCACCATGTACGGAAGAAGAGTTTCGGCAGAAGCAGTTTCAAGAACTGATAGACCGTATTAACCGTAAACCGTTTGACAGCGAAGCTGCCGACAAGGGTACGGCTTTTAATGAGGTCATTGACTGTATGATTGAGAACCGGAAATCTGAAACGGTGCAGGTAGAAAAGATATATTCTGATATAGGGAATGGCGAGCAAAAGGTTATAGCCTTGAAAGCCGTTTATAACAATCGTTCATTTGTCTTTCCTATATCCCTTTGTCGTGAGTTCGCAAATTACTACAAAGGGGCGTTGACGCAGCAACGTGTAGAGGCAATCCTTCCGACTGCATACGGCAATGTATTGGTTTACGGTCTGATTGACGAACTGATGCCTACCAGTGTTCACGACATCAAAACAACCGGTAGTTATACCGTGGGAAAGTTCAAAGATCACCACCAGCATTTAGTATATCCATACGCTTTAATGAAGAACGGTTCTGATGTACGGACATTTGAGTATAACATTGTAGAGTTCAACAAAGGCGGCTATGTGGTAGATACCTATACAGAAACATACGTTTTCAATCCTGAACGTGATATTCCTATTCTTACTAATCATTGTGAGGAGTTTATCCGGTTCTTGGAAGAAAACAGAGAACTTATAACCGATAAAAAGATTTTTGGAGGAGAAAATTAATGGCAAACCAAATAACCGGACGGATAATCGAAATTGGACAGACCGTTCAAATACCATCCAAAAACGGTGGTTCCTCATTTACAAAACGGGAGTTTATTTTAGATGCTACTACTTACGACCCTTATACGGGAGAGCGTAGCGAGTATGAGAATGTTATTCCCTTAGAGTTTTCAGGCGATAAGTGTGCAGAACTTGACCGCTTTAATCAGGGTGATGTTGTTACTGTATCGTTTGTCTTACAAGGGCGTTCTTGGACGAATCAGGACGGAGAACTCAAACGTATGGCATCTATCCGGTGCTACAAAATAGATGCGCGTGGTGGTGTATCGCAATCCCAACAAACAACATCGGTACAACAGCCAGCGCCACAGTCGACCTATCAGCAACAGCCACAGAATTTCCCGCCTCCGGTTGATGTTAATGGCAATGTAAAGGACGATTTGCCTTTTTAGCGTATGTTGTTCGACTTGAAGAATGATATGGAAGAGATTTGGAAAACAGTAAAAGGGTATAATGGATATTATCAAGTTTCTAATACAGGTAAAGTTCGGAATCCTAATAAGGTGCTTACTCCAAATGTTGGAGTAAAGAACGGATATGTTTATGTTACTTTGAGAAAAGATAAAAGACTGTTACATCGAATTGTTGCAGAAACTTTTATCCCCAATCCATTTAATAAACCAGAGGTAGACCACATTAATGGAATTAGAACGGATAATAATGTTTGTAATTTAAGGTGGGTAACTCGCACGGAAAACAATAATAATCCTATTACTAAAAGCCGTTTTAGTAAATCTGCTAAAGGTAAAGTTATCAATGCAGAAACTAAAAAACGAATGTCAATGAGCCGAAAAGGGGAAAAACATCCAATGTATAATAAAAAGCATTCAAGTTTTTCTAAAAGAAAGATGTCTATAACTCATTCAATTCCAGTTGTGCAATTTGGATTACAAATGAATTATATAGCTGAATTTGAAAGTGCAAAAGTGGCTTCTCTTGAAACACAAGTTGCTGCATCAAGTATCAATGCTTGTACGCTCGGCAAAAGGAAAACGGCTGGTGGCTATATTTGGAAAAAGAAAAATGATATTTAATTTATCAAATCATTATGAAATACCCAAGTTCAAGGAGTATGTAAACAAGCTATTTAGTGAACGTGCGGTGGTGGAAGTGAAAAAGAAACTACCTAACCGCACGCTTGCCCAAAACAGCTACTTGCATCTTCTTTTAGGGTATTTCGGTAGTGAATACGGTTGCAGCCTCGATGAAGCAAAAATTGATTTTTATAAGAGGACTTGCAACCGTGATTTGTTTGAACGTAAGACGGTCAACAAGAAAGGCAATGAAGTAACCTATTTACGCAGTTCTGCCGAACTGACAACAGGTGAAATGACCCTGAGTATTGACCGTTTCCGTAATTGGAGTGCATCAGTGGCAGGTATCTATCTGCCGGCTGCAAATGAACATCAAATGCTGATATACGCCCAGCAGGAAATACAAAGAAATCAAGAATTTATTTAGTTATGATAGAAACAAGAAAAACAGAAATCCGGTATGTGACATCTGACCCAAAGAAGATGCTCAACATGTATCTTGCAAAACGTGTCCTCAAAACATGGGAGGAATCTTTCATTGATGAAGATACCGGTGAAACAGTAACGATTGAACGGAATGAAATTCTTTTCGACCGTGGTACGCTGATAGACCAAGACATTTTGGCGAAAATTCGTTTCAGCATGGAAGCTGACGGTATCAGGGAAGTGGAAGTCAGCAATCAGAACCGTTTGGCGTTCGAGAATGAAAATAATGTGTTATATCCGCATATTGCCCAAGCGGAAATAGGAGGTAAGAAAAGCAAGTTCCTGCTTTACGCAACAGGGTTGGAGAATGCTTGCACCATATTGAAAGACTACATCGAGCTTAATTATCAATCGGGATTCACCTTAACGATGGCAAAGGAATTCGATTCCTGCGTGATTCTTACCGACAATTTGAAAGAGCGCAAGGTTGATGACGCTTCGACTGCCTATCTCAAAAATGAAATCACTATGGCAGAATACGCTGACAAGATGGACGATGAGACGGAAGATAGTGACGAAGAAGCCAAGCCGGATGAAAAGAAGTTCTACCAGATTGAGACGAAAATCACATTCACGGATGGGGAGAATGAAGACGAAAGGGTTCAGACTTTTGTCGTGAACACCTTCAACGTTGACCGAGCGATGATGCTTATTACCCACTACCTCAAAAACAAAGAGGAGGAATGTGAGAAACAAGCCAAAGAAAAGGGACATGTGTTCAGAAAGAGGGAAATCCATACAGCCATTGAATCTGCCAAACCTATCCCGGTAGGTAGATTCATTCCTAAAGAGTTTTCAATGGTTTACGTGGAATAACGTTGTTTAGCCTGCCTGTCCGGTCTGTGAAGATGGGACGGGCGAACATGGGCGTAGACGCTGGCTGCGTTTCCTTATTGTGGATAAGTGTACAATATGCACTGTAAGGACTTGTTGATTTATGAAGCTTCAATCGGCAAGTTAATCATGATTGCTGGCACTGCCCAATTATGGTTTGGAGGGTTCGATTCCCCTACGCTCCTCATGAATGTGAGCCACACATAAATGGCATGGGTTTTAAATAATGGTTGTGCCCCGGAGAATACGCTCCGGGGCTTTTAATTGGCAAAGATTATGAGAATAGACAAAATTAAGACAGTAGGTCAGCTTAGAAAGGTCATTGAAAATCTTTCTGACGATTACGAGATAGAAATGCGTATCAGACGGAAATTGTCGGATGAAGACATAATCGAGTTGCATAAAAAGTACGGTAAGATATATCCTTATCCATACGAAACAAGTTATTCAGAACTTGAATTTGATGATGTAGGTGTGTCTGATAAAGTATTATGCTTGGGAGTTGAACTAAAAGACGAATGATATGCCGTACTACATAAAAAGAAAAAAGGCAAAGAAGAAAGACAAGCCTTTGCCACTGTTTGACAAAGCTGGTATAACAGTAAAGAAGAAGCCGGATTTGAAGGCAAAACTTGATAAAGAGTTTTCCCTTTTCATCCGGCTTCGTGATTGTATGCCTAATGGGGTTTTTCGATGTATCAGTTGCGGGCAAATAAAGCCCTTTGAACAAGCTGATTGTGGCCACTATTTCAGTCGTACACATTTGGCGACCCGTTTTGATGAAAACAATTGTCATGCCGAATGCCGACACTGCAATAGATTCAAAGCCGACCATTTAGAAGGGTATCGGGTGAATCTGATTGATAAAATCGGACAACAGAAATTCGCTTTACTAAAAGTGAAAGCTGCTGGTACTACTAAAATGACTGATTTTGAGTACGAACAATTAATCAAGTATTACAAAACACTGAACAAGAAGTTACGAAAGGAGAAAGGTGTATGAGTTATATTTTGCGTGATTATCAACAACAAGCTTCTGATTCAGCCGTCACCTTCTTCAATAACAAGGCGAAGAAAACAAATGCTATCATGGTATTGCCTACAGGAAGCGGCAAATTAATTATCTTTTTGTTTGTCTTTTTTATTTTTCTCAAAAATTTCAGCAATGACTTTCTGAACATTTTTTGTGGATGAATAATTTTGGTATATTTGGTATGCTGAAAGTAATATGGTGATAATTAATGCAATAATTGATAAATTAAAGCTGATTTCTGATTTGTTAAGATATTTGTTTACTAGCTGGTTTTTACTATCTAATTCATCTGTAATTCTTATAATGTCTGATTGAATCCTTGCATAATTAGAATCAGTTTTTAGTCTTATATTTTCAAAACTATATTTCTGACTCATTTCTAATTTGTCAAATGGGTTTGTTTCTTCATTTTCTTTAATTATCGTTTTTAGATTGCATAAATACAAAGAATCAGTTTTGAAATTACTATTTGTATAATAATCAGATAGTATGTCTTGCAGAACGAAAGATAAAGAAGTGTTTTCTGTGTAATTTTTAGCAGTAAACTCATCCTTATTAGAAAAAAATGGCTTTTTTTCCAATAATCTAGCATCGTATATGTGTTTGATATTATTAATGCTTGCACCATTTTTTACAGCTTGTATAATTAATTTCTTTGAATTGTCTTTATTGAAATATTTTTCATCTGTAGGTTCGACTATAACAATAATTGCAAGAGCGATAGCAGATAGTAATGCTGTAAGAATAGATATATACGAGAAAATATTGGTGAACGTACTTCTTTTAGAGTTTTCTTCTATCATTGACTTTATGGCCATATCTAAGAATTCAGAATCGAATGACATAGTTTAATAGTAATTTTTTAATGATATATTTTATGTGTTTTGGATTGGGGCGTTGTGAAACGCTCTCTTTCTTTTATTCTTTGATTTTGAGTTCAAGGAGGGTACCACAATTAGGACATATAAGAGAATTTCCCGTTTGTTGTACTTCATTTGGTGATGCGAAAAGTTGCCACATAGGTACATTTAGGGCATTAGCAATTTTTTCAAGAGTTTCTTGTGATGGATTACCTGCTAGTGTTTTTACTACAGAAATTCTTGTAACACCTAATTTGTCAGCCAATTCTTGTTGGGTTATACCTTTCTCTTTTAAAATTTCTTTTATTCTGTTCATAATCATGTATTTTAATTGTTGCAAATATACTCTTTTATAATAATGTGTATAGCTATGCTTATACTAATTAGTGTTAAATGAATAATTACATATATTCTTTTTCTTTGAAATGAATAATTAAGATTATACATTTGCATCATCAAAGTACAACAGAGTAGTAATAACACATAAAATATAAGAGTATGAGCACAAAATTTAGAAGTCAGATGAAAGAGGTTATGCAAATGGCATGGTCGTTCGTTCGCAAGAACGGTTATTCAATGAGCGATGCGTTGAAATGCGCATGGGCTAATTTGAAGCTGAAAGCGGCTTTGAAAGTGAAGATAGTAGAGTTCTACTTCAAAAAGACCGATGGTACGTTACGTCAAGCCTTTGGCACTCTCAAAGAGAATCTAATCGGTGAGATAAAGGGTACAGGCAGAAAGCCGAATGATAATCTGCAAGTGTACTGGGACACTGAAAAAGAAGAGTATAGATGTTTCAAGAAGTGCAACCTTATAAAGATAGCGTAATTATGAGAAAAGACCCTTATGGCAATTATATAACTTGCTTAACAGGTAAGCAGTTCTGCCAATTAAGACGTATATCTGAAAAGATGCAACCATATCTACCATTTACAGAAGTGGCATTTCTTGAGCTGGTAAAAATAGCTTCTGCAATAATATTTAATAAAGGGTTTAACAACTCTGATTTATCGGTACGAAACGGATTGGTGCGTTTTAAAAACAAATTCTACATGAATGGCTTAAAGATAAATACACATTGTTTGACAGATGAACAATACGAATATTTATGGCAATTTGATACGCCACGTATGGACGATTTCATGACAAAGTATAAACCAATAGAACGTGATATTTTTGTAATGACATTCAGAGCTTGTAAACGCTATATGATTACAGGCATGACTAAAGAATCAGAAGATACGCTAATTGAAAGGCTTATTTCAATATCAAATCTTATGAGATAACACGATTATCCAAAGGCAGTCTTTGCACGACTTTAAAGGCTGCCTTTATTATTCACTCTTAAATGAAATAAGTATGGACGAAATTTGGAAAGACATTGAAGGGTATGAAGGATTGTACCAAGTATCGAATTTAGGTAGGGTAAAGTCTTTAGAAAGATATAGAAAAGGTAAACGTGGGGCATTAACATTTTGCAGAGAAAGAATACTGATAGATAGAGTTGGCAAAAATGGGTATTCTCAAATCTGCCTTTGTAAAAACAACATAAAGAAACTACTTCTCGTACACCGTCTGGTTGCGAAAGCTCACGTGCCAAATGACAGTAGTTTGCCATGTGTTGACCATATAAATGGTATTCGTACCGATAACAAAGCAATTAACTTGCGATGGTGTACAACAAAAGAAAATTTGAATTTTGATTTGGCACGTAAAAACATATCGCAATCAAATAGGGCAAGCGAAAAATGTAAAAAACATATAAAGTCATTACATAAGTCTTGTTGTAAAGAAATAGTAATAGTGTTTTCTGATGGCTCTATAAAAGAGTACAAATCGGCAAAGGCTGCCGAAAAAGATGGGTTTAATCATTCGCTTATAGCCGCTTGTTGTAGAGGCAAGCAAAAAACAACACGTGGTTGTAAGTGCTATTATAAAACTGATTATTATGGCAATAATACTTAGGGATTATCAAAAGGCTGCCTCTGATAAAGCGGTAGCCTTTTTCAAAGACAAGAATAAGAAAAGTAACGGTGTTATGGTACTGCCAACAGGGGCGGGTAAATCAATAGTAATTGCGGATATAGCACATAGACTAAATGACTATGTGCTTATTTTTTGTCCATCACGTGAAATTGTCGAACAGAACTTCAAGAAACTTTGTTCTTACGGGATTCTCGATTGTAGCATTTATTCCGCCTCCTTCAATTCAAAAGAGATAAGCCGGATAACATTCGCAACCATCGGTAGCGTGAAAAGCCATCCGGAACTTTTTGCCCACTTCAAGAATATTATCGTGGACGAGTGTCACCTTGTGAATCCGATAGAGGGAATGTACAAGGATTTCTTCGATGCTGTGAAGTGCAAGGTTCTTGGATTAACGGCAACGCCATATCGTTTGAGTTCCAGCCGTGACTTCGGCTCTATGCTAAAATTCATAACCCGGACAAAGCCCCATGTGTTTTCAGAGGTCATTTATCATGTACAGGTATCGACCTTGCTTGATATGGGCTATCTCTCAAAGGTGAACTACTATCCGATGAATCCTATCGGATGGAACGAACTCAATTTGAAGATAAACACTACCGGAGCCGACTATACCGATAAGTCAGTCCAAAAGGAATATGAACGGATAGACTTTTATAGTTACATCGTTCATATCGTCCAAAGGCTGATGAATCCGAAAGCAGGAGGCAAGAGGAAGGGTATTTTGGTATTTACCCGGTTTTTGAAAGAAGCGGAACGATTGACGATGTCCATACCCGGATGTGTCATTGTTTCCGGTGATACTCCAAAGAAGGAACGTGAAAGAATACTCGAAATGTTCAAGGTCGGGGAAATACCTGTAGTAGCCAATGTTGGTGTACTTACTACCGGCTTTGATTACCCAGAACTTGACACAGTTGTTATGGCCAGACCTACCATGTCGCTTGCGATGTATTACCAGATTGTAGGCCGTTGCATCCGTCCATACAAAGGAAAGACGGCGTGGTTTGTGGATTTATGCGGTAACATCAACCGTTTCGGTGAAGTTTCCGATTTGCATTTGAAAGATACTGGAAATGGCAAGTGGGCGGTATTCTCGAAAGGACGACAATTGACAAATGTAAGATTTTAGGATATGGCAAGGAAAAGTGACCGTCCGGTTATCAGACCGGACACCTGTTCGAAATGTTGTCACGGGACACCGGTTCCGGTAATGAAAGGCAATCCCAAAGTGGTTTATTGCAATTTTTTCAACAAACGTTTTGTTGCGGATAGCAAACGAAATTGTGATTATGCGATTTGATTATGGAATATTACATACCTATTAGCAGGCGACTATTTGAGCACCAATTGTGGTGCGAAGAGCGCATATATTCGAGGTTTGAAGCATGGCTTGATTTGATTCAGAGCGCACGATTTGAAGACACGAAACAACTTATCGGCAATAGGTTTATAGAGGTTAAGAGGGGCCAGATTCTTGCTTCATTGCGGTTTTTAGCTGGTCGTTGGCAGTGGTCTACAAAGAAGGTAAATTCATTCTTGGATCTACTGATACAGGACAAAATGATAATAAAGGAAACACCAAAGGAAACAGGACAAACCGTTATAACTATCTGTAATTACGATAAATACAATTCGCAAATCATACAAGAGGAAACGGAAAAGAAACAGCAAGGAAACACTAAGGAAACACCTCGGAAACAGCAAGGAAACAAAGTTAATAAAGATAAGAAAGAAAATAATATAGGAGATTCTGACGAATCTCTTGTATGTGGGACTTCGCAGCCCCACGCCGAACATATCGATTACTCCGAACTTGTCAAATTCTTCAATGAAGAAACAAAAGGTGTATTTGGTACGGTCAGGACTCCGCTTTCTGATAGCCGTAAAGGGATGATTAACGCACGTATAAAATCTTATGGCAAAAAGACGTTTGCCGACATGATTCATAGGGCATACCAAAGCGATTTCTTGAAAGGGCAGAACAAAAAAGGCTGGACAGCATCTTTCGATTGGCTTATCAAACCAACGAATTTTGAGAAAGTAATATCAGGTAATTATGACAACAAGAATAGCAGAAACTATCCGGCAATTCCAAACGGGGCAAAATCACGAGAGGAACAAACAGACCGTGAAATCCTCGAATATGCCGCAAAAGCTTTCGGAAAGGACACGGTTAGTAGTAAATAGATACGGGGACGGTGAAAGTTTCGCTAAAAAGTTCAATCCTTCATTACAGGTTGTATGTGCTCAAAATGTGGAACGTTCGTTCAAGGGGAATGCGCCTTCATTGGCTTTGCTCGGAGAAACCTATCCAGATGAACAGGTGAATACTTGGATAATTGCTCAACTGATGGACTTGTACAAGTTTGCCGGTGTAAAAGAGAAGCCTACATTCCAACAGGTTTTGGAGCTTTCCGTGATGATACGTGTGGAATACTATTACCTGAAAGCTTCCGAATTGTTGCTTTTTTTCTTCAAGTTGAAAGCTGGCGAATATGGCACCTTTTACGGTGTTGTGGATCCTATGGTGATCATGTCTGCTCTAATTGAGTTCAAAGCATACAGAAAAAGGCAACTGGAGAAATACGACCGGGAAGAACAGGAAAGACAACGAGAAAAAAGATACGAGAAGCAAGACAAGAACTCCGTACCATTTCCGGATCATTTGGAGTTTCTGAAAAAGATTATGGAATCAGAATAATCAAGCTAAGAAAATGAAAACAGTAGAAAAGTTAAGAATAGCACCTATTGGCACCATTGTAAACTTCGCAGATCGGACACTGATAATAAAGCGTTTCCAAGCTATCGTAAAGGGTAAAATGGTAATTTGTCGCGGATGCGTTTTCCGTAGCAAGGGTGGTGCGAATAGTTGCAAGTATATGACGGCTTGTTTTGCCAAATATAGGCCGGATAGTGAGAGTGTGGTGTTTGAGGAGGTGGATACAAAATTGAAATAATTAAAATTATCATGGAATATATAGAATTTCTAAGAAATAAGATGGCTATCAGCCATCAAACAGGATTTGAAATTAATTCGGAAGAAATTACCCCGACATTATACCCTCATGTAAAAGATACTGTTCGTTGGGCGGTTGCCGGTGGAACTTCTACCGGCGTGAACACAGCGCGTCTTCATGGCGAACAGTGCGCAGAAGTCATTGCGTGTGTCAATCACGATGCGAATGCCATTGCGTCACACGCTGCAAATCATCCGGACGCGCTTCACTTCACAGAAGACATCAGAACGCTTGAACTGTCACCACTTGTGCATCATCTTCAGAAGTGTCGCACGAAGAACCCTGACGCACTTGTTGTGCTATGGGCATCGCTTGAATGTACGAACTTCAGCCGTGCAAAAGGCGGTCAGCCACGTGACGCAGACAGCCGGACACTTGCAGAACATCTTTTCAGATACATCGAAGCAATAGACCCCGATTATATTCAAATCGAGAATGTCGAAGAATTTATGTCGTGGGGTGAACTTGATGAAAACGGAAAGCCGGTGTCAAAAGACCGTGGCAAGTCATATATCAAGTGGGTGAACAACGTGAAGAAATACGGCTACAACTTCACGCATCGCATACTGAACGCAGCAGACTTCGGCGCATACACATCGCGCAAACGCTTCTTCGGCATCTTTGCGAAGAATGGTCTGCCGGTTGTGTTCCCGAAACAGACACATTGCAAGACAGGTGCAGCAAGTTTGTTCGGCACAATGCCGAAGTGGAAGCCAGTGCGTGAAGTTCTTGACTTTGAAGATGAAGGCAAATCAATCTTCAACCGAAAGAAACCGCTTGCAGAAAAAACGCTTGAACGCATATATGCCGGACTGATTAAGTTTGTCGCAGGTGGCAAAGATGCCTTTATGGTGAAATACAATTCGATGAACCAACGCGGAAAGTATGTGCCGCCGTCACTTGATGAACCCTGCCCCACTATCGCGACACAACAGCGTCTTGCACTTGCATCAGTGTCTTTTCTGTCAAAGCAATTCAGCGGTCAGCCTGACAGCAAGAACGTGTCTGTCGAAGAACCGGCAGGAACAATAACGACTATTGACCACCACGCATTTGTGAAAGCGCAATTTATTGTAAACTATCGCTTCAATAATACAGGTCATTCTATTGAAGACCCAGCACAAACGATATGCACGGTAGGTCAAATTGGTGTTGCATCTTGCAGTTTCATCGCAAATGAGTATTCGGGCGGTGGTCAGCTTTCAAGCATCGAACAGCCCAACCCGGCTGTGCTGACGAACCCGAAGCAGAAACTTGTCACCGTGAAGCAGCACTACTTGATGAACCCACAATTTGCGTCAAATGGCGGTTCTGTCGATAAACCGTGTTTCACGCTCATCGCAAGAATGGATAAAATGCCGCCATATCTTGTCACGACTGAAACCGGCGAAGTCGCTATTGAAGTCTATGAAACAGACAGTCCTATGACTGTCAAAATCAAAGAATTTATGGCACTTTACAACATCATAGACATCACTATGCGTATGCTGAAGATTGATGAACTGAAGCTGATAATGGGTTTCCCGAAAGACTACGAACTTATTGGCACACAGGCAGACCAAAAGAAATTCATCGGCAACGCAGTTGAAGTGACTATTGCCAGGAAGTGGTGCGAAGCACTATGTGAAGAAATATACAATCGTAAAATCAAACAATTAGCATAATTATGAACCGGAAAATCAAATTCAGAGGGCGTATAACTAAATCAACCGAATGGGTTTATGGGTCTCTTATTGTTTATCCTGATGGGGAATACAACATACTTTCTCAACGAAAAGAAAATTCATCTAAGATGGATGATTGGTGCGTTGATAAACAAACCGTTGGCCAGTTCACGGGCTTGTATGACAAAAATGGACAAGAAGTATATGAGGGGGATATTGTTAAAAGAAAAATTATAAAAAGTGATTTCTATCCTGAACAATATATGCCTCACATAAAGGAACAACATGAGACAAAAAGATGGGTTGAATCTCAAACGGGAGTTATAAAAATGTGTCCAGAAATACGCTTTGGGGAGGAGTTTATAACTCGGATGCCTAAGCAAAAAGATATAGATAATGGTATTATTGATAATTTTGATTATGAAGTCGTTGGTAACATATACGACAACCCAGAACTACTGAAAGGAGGCACGAAATGATTAAGGCTTTAATATGGGCGATAATATCGCTTTTGATGCTATTTGTCATGACATCTGGAATATCTATTCAGCTCAAACCATTTCGTATAGACATTACTTATCCATATTTCGGATTAGGAATTGTATTGACCGCCATAGGGCTTACCCTGTGTATCGGATCAGCGTACTACTATGGAATCTCAAATAACCAATACAAAGATGGCTATAAGAAAGGATTTCATGCCGGCGTTGAATATGTTATAGAATTTGCAAAACAAAAAAAGAATGAAGAATGAGCATAAATAAAGTAATCCTTCTCGGTTATACCGGCAAGGATCCTGAAGTGAAAGATGTTGCCGGGACAAAGGTCGCCAATCTATCGCTTGCTACCACGGAGAAGGGCTATACCCTTCAAAACGGGATCCAGGTTCCAGACCGCACGGAATGGCATAGTCTTATCTTTTGGAAAGGTCTGGCCGAGGTCGTAGAAAAGTATGTCAGGAAGGGTTCTCAAATCTATATCGAGGGCAAGATCAAGACCCGGCAGTATGAGGATAGAACGGGATCAAAGCGGTATGTGACAGAAATATTTGTTGATAAGCTGGAGTTATTGGGAAGT
>ENA-OPFG01000676-OPFG01000676.1-human-gut-metagenome-genome-assembly--contig:-NODE-676-length-21337-cov-2.196974_pt1 | contig 21337 bp, 16 predicted proteins | sample MGYA00241304_ERZ501542 | MGnify/ENA primary metagenome ERZ501542 (study PRJEB25962, sample SAMEA2042427) | human gut metagenome | biome: human gut; feature: human-associated habitat; material: faeces...
CCGTCTTTCATTTCGCTTATGAACTCGTCTGCGCAGACTATCTTTGCGGCTTCTCTTATTTCTTCTTCCGTTGCGTCAAGTCTGCCGTAACGGATATTATCGTAAATAGTGCCGCTGAAAATAAAGCTGTCCTGAAGCATTATGCCCATTTGTGAGCGGAGAGAATGCAAGGTCGCCTGACTTATATCCTTGCCGTCTATGGTTATTTTACCGCTGTCCAGGTCATAAAATCTTGACAGGAGAGAAACTACTGTAGATTTTCCTGCACCTGTTGGTCCAACGAGGGCAACGCTTTCGCCCGGCTTAACGTCAAAGGAGATATGCTCCAAAACTGTTTTGCCCTGCTCATAGCTGAATGTAACGTCATCAAATTTTACCTCGCCTGTGATATCACCGATATCCTGAGCGTTCGGCTTGTCTGCGATAGTGGCAGGCTCGTCAAGGGTTTCAAAGATACGCTCAAGGTAGGCGATATTGTTGATGAAGTTATTGAAGATGTTTGACAGGTTCATGATAGGCTGCCAGAAGCTTGAAGCATAGCTTGTCATGGCAACGATAGTTCCAAGGCTCACTGCCGCAGGGGTCAGAACCAGCAGACCCACCACGAATATTGCGGCTCTCACAAGAGTAGAAACATTGTCGGTAGCAGGCCAAACAAGGTTAGAATATTTCACGGCGTTTATCCAGCTTTTACGATATTTCTCGGAAAGTCTGTCGAATATCTGGGCGGTTTCTTCCTCACGGGTGAATATCTGGGTCACTCTTGCGCCTGTGATGTTTTCCTGCAAATAGGCGTTAAGGTTAGAGGATTTATTTGAAACGTCCTGCCATGCTTTACGCTGTCTTTTCTTTATCATCATCATTATGACTGCAAATATCGGCAGACCCGAAAGCACCACCAATGACAGCTTCACATTCACAAAGAACATGAAAATCATGATGAAAAGCATATTAAGGCACTCGAGTATAACATTGATGATACCATTTGAGAGCATATCCGACACGGAGTTTACATAGTTTACAACTCTGATGAGGATCTTGCCGTGTGGGCGGTTATCGTAATACTCAAATGGAAGCTCCTGCAAATGCTTGAAAAGGTCGGTACGGATATCGAAGATTATATCCTGACCAACAACTGTCATTATCCTTGAACGTATAGTGGAGAATGTTATGGACACGGCTATAGTGCCGACAAATGCGAGGGTGAGCAGGACGAGCTGTCCCATATTTTTCTGCGGAATGGTGTTATCAAGTGCGTACTGGGTGATGAGCGGTCCGAGAAGTCCTGATATTGCGGCGAACACGCTGAGCACAAGGGCGGTTATCATTTTGCCCTTATATTTTTTGATATACACAAAGGAGCGTTTCAGGTGGGCGAAGTCGAATGGGGTTTCAAGGACTTCGTCAACGTCATAACGGTTTCTTGCCATTTAGACCGCCTCCTTTCCGAAGCCATCGTTCTGCAGCTTGAACACCTCGTAATAGTATCCCTTTTTGGCGATAAGCTCATCATGAGTACCCATTTCGGTTATCTTGCCGTCATCGAGGATTATTATCATATCAGCGTCTTTGGTGGAGGAGATACGCTGGGCTATTATTATCTTTGTGCATGGGAAATCGAGGTTTCTAAGGCTGTCCTGAATATACTTTTCTGTTTCCATATCCACGGCAGAGGTGGTATCGTCAAGGATAAGAATGGCAGGCTTTATGGCTAAGGCTCTTGCAAGGGAAAGTCTTTGCTTTTGTCCGCCTGAAAGACCTACGCCACGCTCGCCCACGATAGTTTCATAGCCGTCAGGCATTTTCTCAACGAATTCGTTTGCCGCCGCAAGCTTTGCATAGTGCTTAACGTCCTCTTCGGACATATCAGAGTCGCCGTATGCGATATTGCCGTCTATGGTATCAGAGAAAAGCAGGACGTCCTGCGTTGCCATACCTATTTGTGAGCGGAGCTGTGAGAGCTTACGCTTTCTTACATTCACACCGTCAACGAGGACTTCTCCTGAGTTGGTATCATAAAATCTTGGTATGAGGTTTATAAGCGAGGTCTTGCCTGAGCCTGTTTCGCCCATTATGGCAACTGTCTGACCTGCTTTTATCTTAAAGTTCACGTCGTCAAGGACTATATGCTTGCCAAACTTAAAGGTAACGTCCTTGAACTCGACATCTCCGTGAAGCCTTTCTGTCTGGTCAACTGCGTCTTCACGGTCGGTGATGATAGGTCTTGCATAGTATATCTCGATGACCTTCATTGCGGAAGCCATGAACCTTTGCATATCGTTCACATAGATACCAAGGTTTCTAACAGGGTTTGCGATGCCCCAGATAAGTCCTGAGATAGCAACATACTCGCCCATTGTTATTTCCCCTTTTATAAGGAAAAATCCACCGCCAAGGAGCATTACAACTGACAAGGCGTTTGCGAAAGCTTCCATATAAGGGAAGAATTTAAGCCACAGCAGTGACGCTTTTTTGTTGGCATCAGAATATTCTTTATTGGCTTTTTGGAACTTTTCTATCTCATAGTCCTCACGAGCGAAGGCTTTTACAACTCTGTTGCCTGAGATGTTCTCCTGAGCGTCGGTATTCATTTGGGACAGCTTCTCACGGAGGTCAACGTAGACCGGCTTTGTCTTTTTATCAAGAAGCACCACCACGCCGAATATGAACGGTGTAACAGCCAGCAGAAGAAGTGCCATTTTCCAGCTTACCATAAAGAAATAAACTGATGAGGCTATAAACAGCGAACATGATTCAAGCATACCTTTAAAAACGAATGCCACTGCATGACGCACCATATCAAGGTCACCTGTGAGCCTTGTCATAAGGTCGCCTGTTCGGTTGCGGTCATAAAACTCCATATCCTGATTTTCGATACGTCTGAAAAGGTGTGTCCTTATTCTGTATATCATGCCCTGGGATGATAATTCATAGGTCATGTTGCAGGTGTACTGACAGATAGTTCTAAGCAGGGTAAAGCCCACCATGCCTGCAAGCAGCAACCAAAACAGCTTTCTTTCATGCTCAAGATTAAAAAGTGCGTCCTTGCTTGAAAGAAACTTATCCACAAGCTCTTTGCTGAAATAAGGTGTGGTAAGATACAAGGCGTTGCATACGATAGACAGCACAAGGGCTGTTACATAGAATTTTCGGTAGCCTTTCAGGTTGTGCCATATCCATTGAAGCTGGAACATATTCTTTCACTCTCCTTTTATTCTTCTAAACTTCATGCTCTCATAGGCACATATATAAAAATATGAAACCCATACTCTTTTAAGCTATGGGATATTATAAGCCCTTTTCAAAATAAAGTCAAGGGGGTAAAAGCATTTAGTTTACATAAAGCAAGCTAAAAAATCAACGAAAACACGAAGCCTTTGTTGTGCTTTTTCACAAATTATGAATATGTTGTTATCTAATGATAGTCATATTTAGAATAAAACGTTTTCTTTAACTGTTATATTATATTAAACTAAGGTTTCGCACAATAAAATAACCGCCCTGAAATAACAGAGCGGTTAGAGGATATTTTTGTATGCAATAATATGCGAGCGAAAAAGTCACTCTTACGAGTTTATTTAATCCTGAAAAACGTCGGTGAAGTAGCCTGCGTTGGAGATAGGTTCATTGCCACCTGCAAGGTGCTTTGTACAGCCCATGACGTGGCATCTGAAAAAGCCATAGTCGCCCTCACGCTCCTCACAGCCGAGGACTGTAACGGAGGTAGGCTGCATATTGAAGCCATGCCACATATTCATGGTGGAAATACCGAGGATATGTCCTATCATCACCATTGATACGCCGAAGTGACAGAAGAACACAAGGGTTTCATCGCTGTGCTTTTCAATGCGGAACATACCATTCTCGTGGATATAACCATGGTCGGCAAGAAGCTTATCAATACCCTCATGCACCCATTTAAGCTGTTCTTCAACATTGCCTGTTTGCATATAATCGGACTTGAACCAATTATTGCGGTCATAGTATATCTCTTTATCCGCCCACTCGGTGGGGTACATATCCCATGGGATACGATGTCCTCCATCAGAGGTGGGTATTATGCCGTTAAATTCTCTCAGCCATGGGAGAGTTTCAGCGGTATCGCCACGAAGCTTCAGGGAATATTCCGCTGTGAGCTGCGCTCTGCCAAGGGGAGAAACGTAGAACTTTGAAACGTCCCAATTCTTTACACGCTGTGCAAGAAGCTCTGCTTCACGCTTGCCCTTTTCTGTAAGGGTATCATGAACGTAATCCGGGTCGCCGTGTCTGATAAAAATAAGACGCATAAAAATACCTCCTAGTTAGTCTGCCATTGGTTTTATTTCAGCGTTGTAGGCTCTTCTAAGGAAGAACAATGACGCCATGATCGAGAATATTTCGGCTATCGGGAACGCCCACCAGATAGCGTCAAGCTTGCCTGTAAGGGAAAGAAGATACGCCACAGGAAGAAGCACAACAAGCTGTCTTGTAAATGAAACGAGCATAGAGGAAAGTCCCCTGCCAAGAGCCTGCAATGATGAGATTATGATTATATCAAAGCCTGCGAAGAAGAAGTGTGTGCTGATTATACGCAGGGCTGTTACGCCTATGCTTAGCATATTATCGCTTGCGTCAAAGAGTTTCAGAAGCTGTGCAGGGAAAATCTGCATTATGATAATGCCGACTATCATGATAGACACAGAATATATCATGGCATATTTTATTGCACCTGTGATACGCTTTTTCTTTCTTGCACCATAGTTATAGGCAACGATAGGGATAAGACCGTTATTAAGTCCGAAAACAGGCATGAAAACGAAGCTCTGAAGCTTGAAATACACACCGAAAACTGCGGCGGCGGTGTTTGAGAAGCCGATAAGTATTTTATTCATGCCGTAGGTCATGATAGAAGAGATAGACTGCATTATGATGGACGGCAGGCCGACAGCGTAGATCTTCTTGATTATTTTTGCCTGCGGTCTATACTTCACAAGGTTTATGGTTATCTCTTTGTTGAACTTCATATTGAAGAAAAGTCCGAAAGCTGCAGCGGTGAACTGACCGATACAGGTAGCCACAGCCGCACCTGTTACGCCCCACTTAGGGAAGAAGCCCACGCCAAAGATAAAGCAAGGGTCGAGGATAATATTTATCACTGCGCCTATTCCCTGAGTATACATTGAATAGATAGTTTTACCTGTTGCCTGCAAAAGCTTTTCCATGGTCATCTGACAGAAAAGACCGATACTTAGCAGGCTGATGATGGTTAGGTACTGGTCGCCATATTCGATGATTATTTTGCTTGAGGTTTGTGAGCGATAGAAGATCTCAGTGAAAAATGCACCGAAAACCACGAAGATAACGAAGTTCACAAGGCAGAGGAAAATGCCGTTATTGGCGGCGCTATTGGCTTGTTTGAAGTTCTTTTCGCCGAGAGATTTTGACAGCAGTGCGTTGATACCGACACCAGTGCCTGCACCGAGGGCTATCATAAGATTTTGCACAGGGAAAGCCAGTGACACGGCAGTGAGTGCGTCCTCGCTTATTTTGGCAACGAATATGCTGTCGACGATATTATAGAGCGCCTGCACGAGCATGGATATCATGATCGGCAGGGACATTTTGAACAGCAGATCACCTATGGGCTGCGTTCCCATTTTATTTTCTCTTACTTCTTCCATTTTACGATTCCCACCTTAGAGTTACTTTTTCTTAGAATATATACTTTAACCTTTTTATTATAGCATTTTTATACGAAAGTTGTATGAATTATTTGTTAAATCAGCACAAATGAAAGATGTAGGGGAAGTTTGTTGTGCCGCAAAATCGCTACGCTCTTTGCGGATTTACATTTGCTCAGGGCGAGGGTGGGCGGTGCAGATTTTGTGCTCCGATATGGGGTTTGTTTGATATATGGCTCTCGTGTGCTTTTTACACTTTAATCTGCACCTTGTCGGCTTACGCCGAATGAGGCTCTGCCTCATACTCCGCTTAGGGCTTTGCCCTAAGAACCCACAAGCCCTCTAACGCCGGGCTTGAGCCTGCGTTTTATCTTTCGCTCTGCTCGGTGCCGTTTTTTACTTTATGCTTGTTCTTTTCTTTGGTCAGCTTTGCTCATTCCTCACTCCTCATTCCTCATTCCTCATTCCTAACTCCTCACTTTACTCGCTTTACCGCTTGACGAAACCACTGTAAAGTAGTATAATATAAGAAATGCTGCTTATGCAAATTCTTTTACGGAGGTCCTTTATATGGAGAAAAAACCGTTTTATATCACTACCCCGATATATTACCCTTCCGGTAATCCTCATATCGGTCACTGCTACACCACTGTTGCCTGCGATTCTATTGCCAGATACAGACGTATGCAGGGCTATGATGTCATGTTCCTCACAGGCACTGACGAGCATGGTCTGAAAATCGAACAGAAGGCTGCTGAAAAAGGTGTTACACCTAAGGAATATGTTGATGAGGTAGTCAAGACTTTCAAAAAGCTTTGGAGCTACATGAACATCAGCTATGACAGATACATCAGAACTACTGACGATTATCACATTGAAACTGTTCAGAAGATCTTCAAGGCTCTTTATGACAAGGGCTATATTTACAAGGGCGAATACAAGGGCAAATACTGCACGCCTTGCGAAAGCTTCTGGACTGAGTCACAGCTTGACGAGAACGGCTGTTGTCCTGAGTGTCACAGAGAGGTAACAGAGGCTAAGGAGGAGGCTTACTTCTTCAAGATGTCGCCATTTGCTGATAGGATAGAGAAGCTTCTCACTGAGACAGATTATCTCCAGCCAAAGACAAGAGCCACTGAGCTTGTAAACAACTTTATCAAGCCCGGTCTTGAGGATCTTTGTGTATCAAGAACCACTTTCAAGTGGGGTATTCCTGTTACATTTGATGACAAGCACGTCGTTTACGTTTGGATAGACGCACTTTCTAACTATATTTCTGCACTTGGTTTCTGGAACGAGCAGTACAATGATTTTGACAAGTTCTGGCCTGCTGACGTTCACATGGTAGCAAAGGATATCATGAGATTCCACGCTATCATTTGGCCTGCAATGCTTATGGCGCTTGATCTTCCACTGCCTAAGCATCTTGCTGTACATGGCTGGATAACATTCAACGGACAGAAGATGTCCAAGTCTTTGGGCAACGTTGTTGACCCGTTCATTCTTGGTGAGAGATATGGAGCTGACGCTATCAGGTATCACATTCTCCGTGAAATGGCTTTGGGTGCAGACAGCTCATTCTCAAACGAGATAATGATAAACAGAATAAACTCTGACCTTGCAAATGGTCTTGGCAACCTTGTTTCAAGAACTGTAGCTATGGCTGACAAATATTTTGGCGGCACGCTTCCTGCTGACAGAGAGGCTGGCGATTTTGACGCTGAGCTTATCGCTGAGGCTAAGGGACTTGTTGCAAAGGTAGACGAGTTCATGGACAAGACTCAGATAAACAATGCTTTGGCTGAGATATTCAAGGTAGTATCTAGGGCTAACAAGTACATTGACGAGACAGCTCCATGGGTACTTGGCAAGGACGAGAGCAAAAAGGCAAGACTTGCGACAGTTCTTTACAATCTGCTTGAAACTATCAGGATAGTATCAACGCTTCTCAGCAACTTTATGCCTACAACAATGCCAAAGGTATGGGAGCAGATAGGTGCGGCTGAGAGCGACATCACATACGAGAATGCTGGCAAGTTTGGTGTACTTCCTGCTGACGTTACAGTTCACAGGGGTGAGATCATCTTCCCAAGAATTGACGTTGACAAGGAGATAGAGGAGCTTAACAAGATAATAGGCAGCAATGCAGAGCCTGAGGAAAAGGCTGACGATGGATTTGAGCCTGCGCCTATAGCTGACGAGATAACCATAGATGATTTTGCAAAGGTAGATCTGAGAGTTGCTCTTGTTAAGGACTGCGAGAAGGTAAAGAAGTCCAAGAAGCTTCTTTGCTTACAGCTTGACGATGGATTTGGCGGCAGGCAGGTAGTATCGGGCATTGCGGCATGGTACAAGCCTGAAGATCTTATTGGCAAGAAGGTAGTTATTGTAGCCAATCTGAAGCCTGTGAAGCTTTGCGGAGTTGAGTCAAACGGCATGATATGTGCGGCTGACACACCTGACGGTGCGGCAAGCGTTATTTTCCCGGATCAGGACTTGCCATGCGGAGCTAAGCTTAGATAAAAAAATTTATAAAAAAACAAGGAGCGGATTTCCGCTCCTTATATGCGTCTGTAGCTCAGTTGGATAGAGCGCAAGACTCCGACTCTTGAGGTCGCAGGTTCGATTCCTGTCAGGCGCACCAACAGGGGCGAGCCCCTGTACCATATCCGCTATCATTTATGACAGCGGATTTTTTTATTTCCGCCCATAGGCGTGATATGCTGGGAAAGCTATATGTTCGCCGTGACGGGCATTTAAAACTTACCTTGTGCAAGGCGTTTTATTAATTGCATATTTCATTAAGGCACTTTGTCACTCGCCTGCGCAGTTCTTCCCCTCCAAATGGAAAGCCGAACTCTGCGGCGGAGCTTCCCCACTCAGGTGGGTGCTTCTTTGAGCCGTCAAAATAGCGGCTTTTCACCACGCCACGATAGCGTTTTGGCATTTTTGCCGCAAGCTCCTCACATTCTCTCAAGCGAAGCTGCACCTTTGCAAGGTCAAGCCACAAGTCAGTAAGTTTTTTACCTCTGTGGGCTACCCTGCCGCAATGCTCCCCCACTGCGGCAAGCTGTGAGGACATTTCGCAGATATCTTCTTTAAGCTTCCACTCCTGCCACCTTAGTTTGCGATACTGTGAAAGCTTTCGCAGTGCGGCTGTATTAACTCTGCTTCCACCGCTTCTGAAATTATATCGGCTCGCTGAGGGTGCAAGCCTTTTTATGGAATTTACCTCTACGGAATAATCTATATTATCGTACATTTTTCTCCTTTCGCCTTTTTTGTACAGACATTTGGACAGTTAGTATGATATACTGTAAATAAAATAAAGCAATGACATTTCAGATAACCGTTTTCTGTATATCTCTCGGGGCGGAGATGTCAAAAAAGGGGGCGGTTTATCCTCTTGACTTTTACAGGAAAATGTATTATAATTATATCAAAGCCAGATTTTATGCAGATATCTGTACTAACGATACATACAGTATACTACAGGTTTCTGCAAAAGTCAATAGGTATCAGCAAATTCGATACAGACTTCTGTATCTTTTGTGAAATGATCACAATTGGAGGAAGAAAATATGACTGAAATGTACAAAAGGATAAAAGAACTATGCGAAGAGAACAATATGACGGTATCGCAGATGTGCAAGGAGCTGTCTATAACGAGGAGCTGTTTATCTGAGCTGAGCAAAGGCAGGACGGAACGACTTTCCGCAGAGAATTCTACAAAGATAGCGAACAGATTTGGAGTGAGCGTACAATATCTTATATCTGGCAGGGAAGAAGATTTTGACACGAAGCTGAAATATGCATTATTCAACGGCACGCTTGGAGTGACGGACGAAATGTTTGACGAGGTCAAGCAGTATGCAGAAATGGTCATGCTCAGAGAGGAAGCAAAGCGCAGAAAGGCTGGTGAAAAGTGAGAGATGACGAACATACAGGAATTGTATGATATTTGCAGTAGAGAGAACATAACTATAGATTTTATTGATTGTCCGAAGTGCGGGGCGATATCGCTTTTTGGCGCAGGTGGCTGTGCGATCGGCATAGACAGCCAGACGCCTGCAAGGCTTTTGAAAGAGCGCACTGCTCACGAGATAGGTCACTGCGTAAAGGGTGCGTTTTACAACAGATACGCCACGGCAGACAACATCTCACAGCATGAATACCGTGCAGACAAATGGGCGATAGAAAATCTGATACCGAAAAGCGAGCTTATCAAAGCCATAAAGAAAAATCTGGACAGCATTTATCTGCTTGCGCAGCATTTTGATGTGAGCGAGGATTTTATGATAAAGGCTTGCAGGTATTATGGGGTTTATTTTGGGTAGAAAAATGTATATACCCGCCCACAGAACCGCAACTGCACTGACTTAAAACCGCACTTTAACGGTTACAAAACCGCGCTCTTGCCACTATTGAACCGCACAATATATCCACGAACTTGTCGCTGACTGCCCACGGGAAGTCAGCAACAAGTTGTGGCAAAACGTCCGTGCAGTTGTGGCAGTCGAAGCGATATATACAAATCAAATGCTAATTGTCTTGTGGCTTTTATCCAAAAACAAATAAATGGTTGCTGCCGATGTAATTATTGTTGTGAATATGGCAATGAGCACTGTTATATCCATTTCCTTGTTTTCATAGCTTAATTGCACTGTATAATTACCCTTAGGTATAACTGCTGAAATATAGCCATCTGAGGTTTCTGACAGTTCAGCATCTCCTACTGATCTTCCGTCTTGATATAATGTCAATTTGTAATTATCAACGTAGGTCATTGATACAACTATCTCGGTATCCTTAGCAAAGTCAGTATCAAAATTTAGCGTATCCAAATCTGCTTTTATCGGAATTTCAATATTATCCCCATAGGAACAGATAGGAGAGACTCCGTCTATTTCTATAAGCTCCATACCACGCGTCCAATCACGCACAGTTGATATCGTCAATTTAGGGCATTTTTCAATTACTTGGGTGAATGCTTCAATAGCTTTCGGACTATTTTTATCGACCAGAACATATTTTACTCCGTTTGATATCATCTGATCTTCAAACTTATTTATCCATTCGGGGTCTTTCATATATTGCAGATAACTTAATGGTGATGCTACCATATTGCACATCATACCTTCATCTGTGATACTGCTCATTATCGCATTGCTCTGATCAAAGCCTTTCTTGGAAAATATATTATCATAACCGTTTAAGGAAAACAAGCCATACTCAGTGCTGATATTTTTTGTAAAACCATAAAAACATATTTTAGAACTATATTCAATTGGGTTATTGTAATACGTCACGTTATCTCTATAAATCTTTCCTATCGTAAGAAATCTGTAATTATTGTCTATATGGTTTTTATCAAGCAAGATTTCAACTTCTGACTTAATGTTCTTATAATCCAAATAATCATAGTGCTTATTGTTAATGTATACATGATTGCCAGAGAGCATGAAATAGAGTACAATAACGAATGAAGAAACGGAGCTTATTATTGAAGCAATTATAGCTGTTTTATAATATTTTTTTATGCCATCCAGCTTATACGCCCCCGTCACTATTATGAGCGGTACATAAATAAACGAGCATTTATACAGAAATCGAAATTCACGGATAAAAGGTAGATGACTTAATATATCAGCAATGCCATGCCCACTTCCCTCTGCCATTATAACAAAGAACGCCGCCGCAAAAAGGAAACAGTGCATAAGTTTCTCAGACTCGTTATATTCATTTTGACATTTTCCTTTTATAAAGAAGTAAATATAGTATACTATGACAGCAAGATATAATACAATATCTAGCTTTAGTAAAAGAAACAACAGAATTAAAAACAGCACACAGCTTGTTCTTAATTTAGGCGACGTCAGGTAATGGGTATCAGATCTCTGGTCACGAACTAACAAACACACAACACCGACTGCAGTTAGAACAACAAGTATAGCATCTGCTATTGGCGAGTAATGATATTGCTCAAACAAATAATATACAACTATTCTTAAAGCTGCAAAGTAAAGCAACCCATACAACATCATTTTTGGCTTCTTGCCTATTTGTTCGTGTGATGCCAACTTATTAATGGCTAAATGTATGCCGTATTCTGTCTTTTCGTGCAGCTTTTTTAAGATCGGTGTAGCATACATCAAACAAAACCAAGCAAAAAAGCCCAAACCAATATAGTTCATATAATAATCACGCATTACTATTTTATTATTAAATAGAACTATATAAATAGGTCTAAAAACGCTTGAAATAGATATGCCCTGCGAGAAGAAATCATTGTTGCCATAGCCAGAAAGTATCAGACTTCTGTCGCCTGACACTTTCATAGACCCAATTATTATCCCGCTTGACAAGCCTATGAATATCATCAAATTTGTCATGAGCGGAACTAATTCTTTTAATTTTTTCTTTTGAACAGAAGCGACCACTTGAAAAATACAGTATACCATTACATAATAACAGCTGAATTGAACATGGCCCATTAACAGGGAAAAAGCTAAAACTATTCCAGGAATAAAATAGCGGGTCCTTTTGGAGTTGGTCTGAATAAATGTCCACATTAAAAACGGCATAAAGAAATAATTATTGAAAGTAAAATAATAAAAGCTATGCAGGAAAAAAATTATACTTGTTGAATATGTAAGTATGGCTATTATTATCGTACTACGCTTTAAATTTAATAACTTCAGTATCTTATACATCATAAGATTACCAAGCATATACATAATTATTTCATAAACAATTAGCGTTTCAAGAAAGCCGTTTAAAAGATAATGGCTTATGGCATAGGAAACATACATAAATGGATTCAGCAAGCCATAATAACCGCTGCTGAAAATGTTTATGCCTTTATACTGATAAAAATTCCAATATGGTATGCCCTTACCGCTGAAAATATTATCAAATGCTTTATTTATAACAGGTCCCCACTGAAGAATATTATCATCAACATAAAGGGAACTTCTATTCTTTGACAAAATAACAGCAAAAAACAATATTGAATACAGCACTATTACAAGCACAGGTATCAAATTTCTGATTTTATTTTTCATTGTGTCACCCTTCAAAAGCGTACTATTTTATATACCGCAGTTTGTGTTTTAAGAGCCGCTTGCAAACCAACATCAGAATCTTCAAATATAATGCTTTCGTCAGGCGTGCAATGAAAATACTTCATGGCATAAAGATACCCGTCAGGAAAAGGTTTTGTCTTATCTGTCATTTCCTGTGTGACCACCAGATCAAAAAAATCATCATAATCGAAAAACTTCAAAAGCGCTGAAGTATTGCTTCTTGACGCGGTTGTTATTATTGCGATCTTTATACCATTCTTCTTAAACAGTTCAGCTATCTTCAGAAGTGAAAAATTAGGACGTATAAAAGAGAAAAAGCTCTTATAATTATCACTTTTCCGTTTATGTATCAATTCTATATTTTCTTTATCCTCCACTCCTAAAAGAGGCAAAAAAGTCTTATAGTTTTTTCCCATACAATGCTCGTAAAAAAAATCCTCGCTTACATCACAAAAGCCGTTGCAGGCTTCTTTATAGGAAAGATAATTTGCCTTGTTCGTATCAAAAAGCGTACCATCTAGGTCAAACATTGCAAGCTTTAATTCCGATCCTTTTGTCAATATTATCAAACTCCTCAAAAATATCATTTACAACCATTACAAGGCCTGCATAAAACATTGCTGCACGATCACTATCATTATTTATTTTATACGGCATCAATCTCAGCCAATGCACTATCTCGTGAAAATATATGCTTTTGACTCTCTTGGCATCAAACGTGTCTTTTAGATACTTATCAAGCCTTTTATACAATACATCATACGATGTAGTTCTTGTTATCTTAAATGATATCTCATTTTTATTAACTTTGACCTTTGCAGTGTGCATAAAGAACTCATAATTTCCATGAAGCGATTGCAGAAGCTTTGAATAGTCAAGGTTAGGCGACGAATGGATATTTCCGCCATTTGGGTCAATAAGATAATACCCTTTGGGATAATTAATATTGCACACAATATTTTCTACTGTCAAATCTCCATGGATATCTGAATAATAGTCATTTTCAAATATTTCTTTCCAAAAGTCAAAGGAGTATAATTTGTCAAGAAACATTGTCAGATTATCATATGTTTCACCGTTGATGACAACCTTTTCATAGTTTGTCAATTCGCTCAAAACGTGTGCATTCATTATTTTATCTATGTTGGACCTGATCTTTTTATCATAATACTGCCTTATGGTATCAGCGTTGGCAGCAGAAATATATTTCTGAAAATAATTGTTTTCAAGATTGCTGACTACGCTCTCCATTATTCTCCAAGAACTCTCCAAAGGCATAGAATGTATGTAATCAAACAAACCTATAGAATCACCAAGATACGGCATATCATAGTAACAAACATTATTTTTCTGATACGCATCTAGGATCCCAGTAACATACAGCTGATCTTTATTATTTTGAAGCCACTTTACCTGTTCAAATAATTTTTCACCGTCACTGCCAAAGGCATACTTCCGATACACCATTCTTCCGCTTTTTATACATTGCAAAGTTGTTGCATTTGAACCTGCTGAACAGTTTCTCAATATAATTACATCTTTATTTATTTCAAGAAACCGGTCAATATAGTTTTTATCACGGATATCTGAGAAATATATTTTCAAAAAGTCAAGACAGCTGTTTTCATTTGTATATGGTATAATAAGCTCTCCTTTATTCTCAGAGCTACATTTTTTGAATCTTTCAAAAAATGCGACCACTATTATAGACACACAAGTGAGGAAATTAAACAGCAGGAAAATAAAACAATAGTGAGAAAAACCATGACGTACATAATCAACAAATGGAGAATAAGAATCTATGCTGAACAAATTATTGAAAACATCTACGAAAGACGTGTTTTTTAAGCAATTTGAATACATCAGATATGACAAAATGTAGCAAAACCACATACAAAGTGTTCTCAGAACAAGCTTTGTTTTGTCGATCTTTTTCACTGTATTGCGTATGGTACAGATAAAAGACCACACAAATTCTAAGATGCAAAGCTGGATCTTCGTATTAAATATTGAGGAAAATACAAGCACACACTTTTTAAAACGTTTGCTAAATGTAACTGACAACCAAAGAAAAAACAGTAGCAGTGCTGAAAAAACGGTGAAGAAAATAAAATTCATCAGATTTTTCCCTGAGGCAAAAAAAATCGTCCCATAAATGAACGCTACAACGAAAACATCTAAGATCCTATCTATTATTATCACGGCAAGATCTTGATTCAAATCTACCGCCCAAAACGCAATCAGCCCTTTTATAACTTCTCTTTTTCAAAATTGGCAAAAAATCTCTGATATTCGCCTGATCGTCGCCATGGAGGACAATAACGTAATCAAAATCATTTTCTAAAGCATAATTAAAAGCAACTTTGTGTGATCCGCCAAGATTAAAATTTGCATTATTATTTATTATCTTACAGGGAAGTTCTCTATGCTTCAATAGGTAATCCCGTGTAACCTTTACTGTATCATCTGTGCTTAAATTGTTTACCACAATGATTTCATCAACATATGTAAGCACATCGTCATTGATTTGTGACAGCACTCTCGTGATCTGCTTCTCACAATTATAGACAGGTATAAACACCATGATCTTATCTTTCTTCATAACGCTTCTCCTTCATCGATATATGTCATATTACAGCTTGGAAATCGTCCTCATAAAAATATAGTTGCACGAAAGCGTCAGCGGCGTTACCAAGATCTTCGATAACATTTTGCTGTATTTAACTATCAATGATATATCCGTTGATGCTGACAGAAATTTATTTACATAAGAGATCAGCAACGACGCCACCGTTATCATGATAAGCTGATACATTATATACAAAATATATTTGCACATTAATGGGATCTTTGAATTATCATGTATAAATATCTTTCTCGTAGAAACTATGAAAACAAATGTTGCGCCTATTATTGAGCTTGTAAAATTCGCACAAACAACACTGATATTTATTAGCTGCGTCATCATAAAGTAAGATATGAAATCAAGCAAAAAACCTATTCCAGAAGTCAATACAAATTTTATTATCTTGTCAAGGTCAAGCTTTTTCACATTAAAATCTCCATCGTAAAACGTTTTCTGTTTCATGTATTATTTTAACACATCATCAAGGAAAAATCAAGCATTTTCGGATAATTAATCCAAAAACAAACTTTTTGTCATATCGTTTCTAGTATAGCTTTTTTGCGGTCAATTCTTCAAAAGTGCCGATCTTATTGAACAGGTCTTTGGTGACGTAGATCGTAATGTATTGTTTGTCAGTTTTAAACTTATAAGGTTTATACACTTCAATTCTTTTAACTGCAACATAGTCATTTACATCAATATCAGGATAAACTTTCGTTATCTGACAACGATCAAGCACTACATCCGGAGGACCTTGCTCTCGCCATTTTGCAAAAATCTCTTCATTTTCTTCTTCAGTCGTAGATTTATGCCACTGGAAAGTTTGTTCAGGATCATCAATATTAAAGTTATAGAATACATTATAATCAAAATATGGATCAAGCGCAACTGCGATTCCATTTATTAACGGGTAATCTTCCCAATCAAGAGTAGCCTCGTCAACTCCCCAAACATCTTCAGGATCTTCAACCAGTTCTTGTGTCCACGGACTGAGTATTCTGTAATCTTCAAGATCATATTCTTTTATAAAATCAGCAGCCTCATTCAGCCAATAAGGATAACGTATATCAAGATACGATGATGCACCGGTCCATGTAATAGGGACAATTAAAGGAAGGAAGGCAATGATTTTTATTGCTATCTTCAAAGCATTACCGACGCTGTTATACAGGGACACAAAAAATTTGGGAAGTTCGATCCTACCATTCTCATCTAATATTATCCAAAACAAATATATCAGAAGAATCATTACAAGTCCCATATGGTGAACGGAAGAATATAGCAATACACAAAAACTTGCGAATAAGGTATATGTCAATAAAAAAATTGACAACTTTTTGTTTTTACAGAACAACATACAGCACAGTGCAAACAGGAAAAATGATAAAGCACACAGTGGTATCAAGCTTATGTAATCGTAAATATACTGAGGTCCTGGAGGCATTTGTCCAACTGTTGCCTCTGTGATAATAAGCATAAAACGCAGTAATGTTGAAATGCTGAAATTAAAGCTGAACAATTCGTCTGTGTTTGAACTGCTAGGAGTGTAGGTATTGTAATGTGGAAAAATCTCTACAATAATAAGCAATACGAGAATGAGCAACGATGCCATGAGCCAGCAGCGTTTATCTTTGAAAACTGTAGCTAGTTTACCCGCTCTGTACTTCTCAGCAAATATCTCACACAACCAAACAATACAGAAAGCACCTGCTATGATGATTCCCATGGAATGTATTGCACACATCAATGTTAGGCACAGAAGATATTCTACAGGGTGTTCATTTCTATTCTTATAGCACACTGCCGCAAGGAAAATCGCAAGCACAAGTATGCAATAGGGTCTGCTTACAACGCCGTACTGATAAAACAAGAAGAAGTTAAACGGCAACAGACAACGTATCAGCTTTGGAAAAGGCGACTTGAAAAGCAAGACCGCCACAGCAAGGGTCATAAAAAATATATTGACTGCCGCAAGGGACAGCTCATAAGGAGCGCCAAGCTTTGCGAAAGGCACCAATATCAAATGCCACAGTGGCGGATGACCCTCATAGTGTGGTATCTCAAAAAGTATCTCCTTTATAGTTCCCGAACGTGCAATCGCCCACGCCTGAGCTTCATCAAACCACGGTTCATGAAAAAACGATACAGTGCAAACGCCAAGCAGGTATATTATCAGCGTTATAACATCGCATTTTCCACGCTCTCTACTGAACGCCCAGCTTTTAAATTTCTCTTTCATTAATATCCTCCAAAAAAATAATTGACATATAAATTATACCATTTATTAAGAAATTAGTCAATGTTTTTGTGAAACTTTTTGCGACAAATATTGACATAATTAGGTTTGTACTCAATGTCTGCAATAAAAAGAAATAACCGCCCAACTACCACATAGGACGGTTATTTTTTACAACTATTTCCCTTAGAGGTAAACCGCTTACAGCAGTATGCCTCTTTTTTGTTATCTTAATTATTCCACGGCAATGACAGATCGTCAATAGTTTCAGAATTTAACACCCCAACTGAAATTCTCAGGGAGATCGTCAGGTTTGTTCACAGGGTCAGGATACTGCCCTACAATGCCTTTAGACGTGGGTGTCCTTGAATCACACCACTGTGCAAGCTTGTATCTGCCGTCCTCCCCTGCTATCCAAAAGGCATAGCCTGCATTGTCGCCATTGACGTTAAGTGCGTCATGGACGGCTTTTTCAAGCTTTTTGGATTCGTCAGGCTCTGCGGTGCAATCGACCACAGCCGTACATGACTGAACGTCGATATCTTTGCCCTCACACTGCATATCCGTCACGACCGAATTTACAGTATTAAACACTATCTTTGCATTGCTGTTTGCGCTTTTAAGCTTCGCCTTTCTGATATAGCTCATCATAGTTGGCACAAGAATAGCCGCCAAAACGCCGATAATGGCAATAACGACCACAAGCTCCACCAAAGTAAAGCCTTTTTTATTCATGTCTTTCCCTCAATCCCTTCATCAAAATATTGATCCCCATTAATATTTCGACAAATATATTATACAAAATTTACCCGATTTTGTCAAGGAAAAGGCAAGCCTTATTACTCAATTTTACCATTTGCACAAAAGCAATCTATTCTGATTGTCTATTTTATATATTTTCAGACAAAAAAAGAACCGCTCATGTGAGCGGTTCTGAATTTCTCAAATTATGAGTTCCAGGTTGTTGAAGTGTAAGCTGTTGAAGAGAATGCCTTGTTAGCCTTATCAGCGTCCTTGCATGGGTTAGGATACTGACCAAGAACACCTTTTGCAGTAGATGAAGAGTTAACATCACACCACTGAGCGAAATTAACGCTACCATCAGCATTTACAATGTAGAGGCAGTAACCAGCGCCGTCACCATTGTCCTTGAGTGCGTTGTAAACTGCATTAGCAAGCTTTGACTTTGCATCTGTGTTAGTATTCTGCAAGCTCTTAACCTCAACTGCACCGCTCTGTGAAGCAGTGTTTGTTACTGATGTACCCTCAACGAGCATATCAGCAGCTTCGTTGTTTACAGTTGTGAAAACGAGCTTAGCGTTTGAGTTAGCTGTCTTGAGCTTTGACTTCTTTACATAGTTCATCATTGTAGGAACGAGGATAGCTGCAAGGATACCGATGATAGCGATAACAACTACGAGCTCTACAAGGGTGAAACCTTTTCTGTTAGATTTCTTCATAGAAAATCCCTCCATAATAAATTAAATAAATTTGTTTATAAAAGAGCTGCAAGCCGATTTAAGCAGCTACTTTCCAATAATTAAGTGGCTTTCGGAGTTCTTTGTGTTCTCCTTATCACCATGATTAAAGTATACATCATCTTGTCCAAAATGTCAATAGTTTTTCAGATTTTTTCTCAACTTTGTTCAACTTGACGAAAAACTAATTTTCAATCGGTCATTTTGACGATTGGTAACACTATGTTGACATTTTCACATGAAATTATGTCACACACTTTGTCACACACCGTTTTATGATGTATCACCTTACATCGTTCTTAATTATATCTTAAAACAAATAAATTGTCAAGACTTATTTAACAGTTTCGTTATTTTTGTGTACTCTGTACACTTCTCATTCATTTTTGAATACAATTTGCACTATTTGTTTCGCATATTTAACTATTTGTATAATTCCTTCATCTTATTATACAGATTTTCAGAAGCGTTTTCTATCTCCGCCCTGCCATAATAAAGCGACTCGGAGGTGCTTATAAAAAGATCAAGTACCCCCTGATTTTCAAGCTTCGGGGACATTATTTCAAGCTCCTCTGAGTTTGCCATTTTCTCGTTGGCTTTATACTCTATCCCGTCAAGCATATCCCTCGCTTCAAGGGCTTCCAATGCCGCCTTTGATGCAGGCACGCCCTTTCCCATGCCCTGCAGGAGAGCCATTTCCTCACCGTTCACAAGATAGTCAAGAAGCTTTGCGGCTTCCTCAGGGGACTTGGTATTTTTCTTTATGGCATAAACGCTAGTGGGCTTTTTATACCAACCACTGCTCACTGCCTGCTTATGCTTTGGATAGTCGCCTATAACGATGTCAAAGCCAAACTTCTGAGCAGGCTCGCAGTAATACTCTGCGTCTGATATCCAGGAAGCCACACCTGCCGTCAGGCACTTTTCAAGATCGTTCCTATCGAAATCCCACGCAGGCTTTGTGACCTTTTTATTTAGCATTTCCTGATAAAAGGCGAGCATGAGCCTTACGTCCTCCGAGTTATACTGAAACTCACCGCTGTCAGATAACATTTTTCTTCCCGTTACCTGCTCCACATACGCCACAGAGCTGAGATAAGCCGCCTTTTTCGTCATTTCAACAGGATACACCTCGTCTGATTTCATGACCTCTGCCGCATTTATAAAGTCAGACCAATTTTCAGGCAGGCTCAGACCATAGCTGTCATACATCGTCTTATTATAGTAGAAGGTTATACAGTTCGTACCGGTAGGCAAGGCATTAAGCTTGCCGTTTATAGTGCCATACGAAAGGCTGTCATCATCAAATGCTGAGAGATTTATGTATTCCGACAGCTCATTAAGGTCATAAAAGTCCTCGCCGTCGGGAGAATATTCATAGAGCCAGCTGTAGTTTAACTGCATGATATCTGCGGTGGTGTCAGAGAAAAATTCCACGTCCATTCGTGTTTTGAAGCCGTCAAAGTCTGCATACTCAGGTCTTACCACAACGTTCTTATTGCTGTTCTGATAGGCTTTAAGCCCGTCGAGAGTATACTCGTTACGCGCGTCCTTGCCCCACCACGAGAAGGACACCTCGGTCTTTACATTATGCTCCATTCTTCTTTCAAACAATGCACAGCCCGTCATGACAGTCACTGTGCAGATCGCTGAAGCGGTCAAAGCCGCACACCTTACAATGCGTGTTCTCAACTGCGGCTCACCTCTTCCTCTTTTTTATCATATATCACCGCTCTTGCGTCCTCACTGTGTTCTGCTTTCTCGCAGGCTTTTTCTGCCATTTCGTAAAGCTCATCATAATCATCGCTTGTTTCAGGGTAGACCGACGCACCCACTGCACATTTTATGTAGCCCCTGTCATCGTCAAGGCAACATTCCTTCAGCTTATCGTTAAGCTCTTTAACATAAGCCCTCACATTACCATAGGCTCTCACAAGGTCAAAGTTCGTGTGGTCTGCAAACAGAGCAAACTCGCCCTCCCTGAAAATTCCGCATATATCGCCCTCCTTGCGGTTCTCCACCAGTATTTCGGCGACCTTTCGCTCAGCTTCCGCCACTGTCTCCTCGCCATAGTTGAGCCTTATAAGCTCCAGATTTGTTATTTTCACGATAATAAATGCGATAGTCGAGCCTGAGATACAAGTTTCCATTTTATCCATAATGCTGTTTTCGGTATATTCCGCAGTGAAAAGCCCTGTATTTTCGTCCACCTTTGGATATTTTCCAAACTTCGGTCCGTTCTGCGGGTCGTT
>ENA-OPFG01000677-OPFG01000677.1-human-gut-metagenome-genome-assembly--contig:-NODE-677-length-21332-cov-3.505052_pt1 | contig 21332 bp, 20 predicted proteins | sample MGYA00241304_ERZ501542 | MGnify/ENA primary metagenome ERZ501542 (study PRJEB25962, sample SAMEA2042427) | human gut metagenome | biome: human gut; feature: human-associated habitat; material: faeces...
CTCACGAAGAGGGTTACGGACAGCGGCCACGGGTAGTGGAACGCGCCGAGTTCCGGGGTTTTAGACAGATGAAAATTAGCGGACTAACCCGACTTGCTGTGCGTTGAAGGTTGAAAAAACCGCGGTGGGCAGGAATGGAAGTTATATCCTTACGCGAATGGTTGAAGCGGAAAATTACGAATTGCATTGGTATGCCTTGAAGGTGTTCTACAACAAAGTTTTTGCTGTGGAGGAGGAGCTGACGGCCGACGGCACAGAGTGCTACGTGCCGGTGGAAGAAACCGTGGTGGAGCGAGGAGGGCAGCGCCGCAAGGTGCGCCGTCCGGTGATAAATTCGCTGATGTTTTTCCGCGCTGCCGAGGAGCGCGCCGTAGCGGTGCAGCGTCAGCTCACCGACCGCGCCATCCTCTACACCCGCCATTGCGATGACGGCAGACGCAAGCCTTATGCCATCCCCGACCGGGAGATGAACGTGTTTATGCTTGTCGCCTCGTCGGGAGAGACCGGGCTGGAATACTTTGGCGATGAAGACCGCAAGTTTGTGGAAGGACAGCGCGTGCGCGTCACTGACGGCCCCTTCCGTGGTGCCGAAGGCAGCATCCAGCGCATCCATGGCGACCGCCGCCTCCTCGTCAGCATCCGCGGCATCTGCGCCGTCGCCACAACCTATATCCCAAAAGCATTTTTAGAAGAAATATAGATAGTTTGCAATGAAGAAATATCGAGGGTGACCTGTACTCGCTTTTTCGATTGTTTGAATTTTATGTGTATGAAATGTGAATATTGCGCGGTAATTAGGACGTTAGGGACAGCTGGCGATAAATATTATCAAACATTATTGTCTTTAAAGAATCAAACGATTCCGCCAAAGAAAATTTTGGTATATATTGCTGAAGGATATTCTCTTCCAAAAGAGACGATTGGGATAGAGCAATACATATATGTGAAAAAGGGAATGATAGCCCAGAGGGCGTTGTCATATAAGGAGGTTGATACAGATTACATATTGTTTCTTGATGATGATTTGTCTTTCTCTCCAAATACAGTCGAAAGGTTATTCGCGGGATTAGATGAGAAGCATGGTGACGTAATAAGCGTTAATATTTTTCCAAATCATGAACTGTCTTTCATTAGGAAAGTATATGGAACTATAGTGTGTGGCACTTTCCCAATGATAAGTAGTAAATATGCCTTTAAGGTTAGAAAAAACGGATGCTATTCATATAACAATAATCCCAAGAACGGTATTTATTTGTCGCAATCAGCAGCGGGATCTTTATCCTTGTATAAATTTTCATCCTATAAGGCGATACATTTTGAAGATGAAATTTATTTTGATAAATTTCGGTATCCATTAGGAGAAGATCAGTTGATGTTTAATAAAGCCTATGTAAATGGGCAAAAGGTGCTGATTGATTACAGCGTTAATGTGAATCATTTAGATGGTGGTTCGGGACATGTTAAGCAAGCGAAAGAAAAGTTGATTGACAATGTTGCTATTTCATATTTGATTTGGTATAGAACTTGTTTTCAAGTGTATGGCTTGAAATGCATACCGGCATATGTAAGAAAAATAACGGCATTGGCACTTGCATCGGCTCTATTACAGATGTTGGGAATGGAAGGAAATATCCTTTATTATTGTAAAGGATTGGTCAAAGGCTTTAATATGTCCAAATCCGAAGATTTTAAAAGTTTGCCACCATTTAAGTTGTGATTCTTATGGAAGATTGGTTTTGCAAATGTTATAGCAATTATCTGTTGTAAGATTGAATTATATAATGCTACTCATAACATTTATTAATGACAGACAACTCCGCAAACAATAAACGTATCGCTAAAAACACATTGATGTTATATGTGAGGATGCTGATTATGACATTGATTGCATTCTACACCAGCCGTGTAATATTGCAAGTCTTAGGCGTAGAGGATTTTGGAATCAATAATGTTGTTGCCGGTTTTGTTTCTATGTTGGCTTTCTTTACGGGAAGTCTGTCGAATGCAGCCCAAAGATATTTGAGCATTGGCTTAGGTAAAAATGATGAATTAGGAACCGCAAAGGTATTTAAGCAGAGTTTTACGATGATGCTGATATTCTCAGTTATCATATTGGTTCTCGGTGAGACTATTGGCCTTTGGTTTGTCTGCAATAAGTTGGTTATACCCTCATCACGTGCCAATGCAGCTCTATGTGTTTACCACTTTTCTTTGATTTCAACATTCTGTTCCATAAATCAAGTTACGTTTGTAGCTGCGATTGTGGCTCGCGAAAAGATGAATGTATATGCTTTCCTGGGAATATTTGAGGCTGTCGCCCGATTGGTGATAGTTCTTGCGTTGAAGTATTTTTTGGATGTAGATCATTTAGTGCTATTTGGATGCTTGACAGCTTTTGTTTCGGTATTGACATTAATATTATATGTCATATATTGTATCGTTAAATTTCCAGAATCTAAATTTCGAATTTGTTGGCATAAAAAATTAGCAAGAGAAATGATTGGTTTTATTGGAGCCAATCTTTTTGGCTGCTTTTCTTGGGCGATTGGAATTCAGGGTATAAATATTGTTTTGAATATGTTTTTTGGGCCAATTGTCAATACAGCAAGAGGTATTGCCATACAGGTCAATGGAATCGTCGCAAGGTTTACGGAAAGTTTGATGACTGCAATGAAGCCACAGATATTCAAATCATATGCAAGTAACGATCTTCAATATATGAAGAGTCTTATAGAAAAAAGTTCTAAATATATGTCATTTTTAGTCTCGTTTTTATCGATACCGATAATGTTTGAAACGGACTATTTGCTAAACCTTTGGCTTGGACAAGTCCCTGAATTTTCTGTAGATTTTGTCCGTTTGGTTTTGGTAGATCAAATGGTATACATACTTACTCCTCCGCTTTGGATTGCGGCTAATGCAACAGGGAAAGTTATGGGAACACAAGTATGGGGGCGCCTGTTCTCTTTGCTGGCATTGCCTATTAGTTATTGTCTATTATTAATATACAAGGATCCACTAATTCCAATGTTTGTTCTGATTATTGCAGAGTTTGGCTATTGGATGTATTGCTTATTTGATGTAAAACGTCAATTAGACATTAATTTGCAGAGTTATTTTAAACATGCAATATTGCCGGCTGTGGCATTTGTGATTATATTAATAATATTAAATTGGGGAATACTAAATGTATATCCGACTAATGATGTATTTCGTTTTATTGATGTTTGTCTTTTAACTTTTATCGGCGGTGCATTTGGATGTTATGCGTTGTTGGAACGAGAAGAAAAGCAATTGTTGAAAAAATGGATTGGAAATAAATTGTGAGTTATGAATCAGCCATTAGTTTCTGTTTTAGTTCCGATTTATAATGTTGAGAAATATATTGAGCGATGTGCGCGTTCGATATTCGAGCAGGCATATGAGAATTTGGAGATAATATTTGTAAATGATTGTACTCCTGATAATAGTGCTGACGTATTGCGAAAGGTGCTTGCGGAATATCCAAAAAGAATTGCTCAAACTCAGATAATTAACCATGAAAAGAATCTTGGCTTGGCTGGCGCACGATTGACAGGTCTGAAGGCTTCGACAGGAAAATATATTCAAAATATAGACAGCGATGACTACATTGACAAGAATATGATTTCCGAGATGGTTGCATTGGCAGAGCGAGAAAATGCAGACATTACAATCTGTGATTTTATGTATGTTTACACGAATAAAAAAGAGCATATTTATGTGAATCCTCCTCTTGATCCATTGAGGTGTCTGGAAAGCGTCTTGGTTGGAATCGTGCATTCATCTGTTTGCAATAAATTAATTCGTAGAGATTTGTATGTTGGGAACAATATATATCCAATTATTGGTTTGAATATGTTGGAGGATTTGTCGGTGATGTTCAGGTTGTTGTATTTCGCGAAAAAAATAGCATACACATCATCTCCTTTTTATAATTATAATTTAACGAATGTTCAGTCGTACACATCGAACGTCTATAGTGTTAAAAATCAGGAAAATATGCTTCAACTGGTGAGGTTGTGCCATGAGTTTAAATTGCAACACTATTGTCCAGATGAATTGAAGAAAGCGTTTGACTCACAAGCAGTTTGGACGTATTGTTCCATAGCATTATGTGGAGATACAGAATATTTATATAAAGAAAGATTACTTTTTAAATGTGTGACGGCAGAAGCTATAAATAGCCATTTGTTAATGTCGAAAAAAGAAAAATTAGCGGGGAAATTATTATTACAAGACAATATAGTGTGTTTTAAATTGATGAAACACTTGACATCAATGATGATATTTTTTAAAGATAAAATATTGAGTAAAGTGAAGATGAAACAGTCATGATTGAAACAATAACTATATATCAGTGGCTGTTCGTTTTTGCGCTTTGGCTTATGCTTCTAATTAGAAGTAGAAAGCAAATAACCTATAATTATTGTAGTGAGGGTATAGGACAGTGGGGCTTTATAATCGCTATAGCCATTTTTTCCACATTCGCATTTTTGACCGGTGATTTTTCCAATTATAGGGAATTATACAATTTAATATCTATTCAGAAGACGGAAATTCACTTAGAATCATTTTATTGTTGGTTGATATTTGAGTTACCTGATAATTATTATATTTGGAGATTTGTCGTTTGGGGACCGGCTACTGTCTTGTTGGCTATTATCTATAAGAAAGCAAGTCCGAATTTTAAGCAGTCGGTGGCGTTGTTTATTATAATGGCATTGTCAACATTTCCTAATCTGCGGAATAATTTGGGTCTGGTAATGTTGTATTTTGCAATGATATATCTATTGTTCAGTAAACGAGGAATATGTTGTCGAGTGGTAGTTTGCATTTTCGGGATTATTTGTGCTTTTTACTTGCACAAAAGTATGTTTATGTATATTTTGTTAGTTGGATTATCTTTAATACCACTCAATAGGGCGTTTTTTATCAGCTCATTGGCGCTATTTCCGATTATATATAAGGTTGTACCGATAATGGCTTCGTTGTTCTTGACTAATTCTTTTGCAAGTGAAGACTCCATAGTCTCTGGACAAGGTTATATAGATTCTGATTTCAACCAAACCGCAAATTTCTATGGGTTGATACAACTTTCTCTTTGGAGAATCCCTGTTGTGTTACTAATTTTTTATGCCATCAGAAATATTTATTTTAAGAAAGAACGGGTTGCATATAAGTATAAGATATTTTTAAATTATTCTTATTTGTTGTTGTATATAGCATTCTTGTTTTACGGACAACCAGTGTCTGCTTTCTTCAGTTCAAGATTTCAAGATGCGGTAATGATACCATTAACAATATTTCTCGGATACTATCTAACGGAAAAGCCAAGAACTAGATTTGTTAGAAGTTGCTTGTACTTCCTGATTATAGCAAATATATATGATTTCGCATATGCCTTATATAAAAATGTAATATGAAGATACTTGAAGTTGTGCCAAATTTACAAGCGGGAGGGGCTGAAACGTTTATCGTTAACCTGTCGAATACATTAGCTCAAGATAAAGATGTTGAAGTAACCATATTAACATTGTATCCTCCTGAAAAATCTGAATTTTTGAGAAAGAAAATCTCAAATAAAGTAAATGTGATAAATCTTAAAAAGCATAGGGGAGTCGATTTAGAATTACCTTTTGAAATAATGAGGTTGATTAAACGTGGTAAATATGATATAGCACATTTCCATGTCCAGGCGATTATATATTGTTTTCTGTCATGTCTGTTTGTAAGAAGAACGAGATATTTTGCCACAATACATAATGATGCATTTAAAGAGGCGGAAGGTGTGCATCGATTGATTAGAAAAATATTGTTCAAAGCCGGGTTATGTCAAGTCATAACAATATCAGAGGATTCGGACAAGAGTTTTAAAAAATTATATTGTACAGGAGCCTCAATGATAAACAATGGGGTGGTTCGTTCTCCTAAAAATATCAACGAAAGTATACTGAACCAATTTAATTTGGATGGAAAAGATTTATTGTTTGTAAATGTGGCAAGTTTTGTCCCTAAGAAGAATCAATTATCAATAGCTCGTGCTGCAAATAAATTGATAAACGAAGGAAACAACATAAAAGTGTTATTCTTGGGTAAAATATGGGATGAGAATTATTATAAAGAAGTCTTGAAAGAAACATCCAATAAAGTGTTTGTTGTCGGGGAGGTTAGTAATCCGATTGATTACATGTCTTTGGCAAATTTCTTTATCTTGCCGTCAGTTTATGAAGGAATGCCAATAAGTTTGCTGGAAGCGATGTCTGTGGATTGCATTCCCATTGTGACTCCCGTTGGTGGATGCCGGAACGTAATACAAGACGGTGTAAATGGTTTAATTTGTCCCACTCCTGATGTCGATGATGTATATGTCACAATGAAAAGAGCTATCTTGATGGGAGAAAAGAATAAGTCAAGGATAAAAGCACAAATAAAAAAAGACTTTGAGAATTACACAATAGACAAGTGCGCAGATTTGCATATAAAACTATTTGAAAAGGCGTTGGATGAGTAGAAAGATTTTATTTTGTGCGCCGCGAGATACAGCATTGGGGGGAATTGCCAGATGTGTTGACCATTTGATGACGTATTACGAGCATCTGCATAATCCGGGAGTGGATATAGAATTGTTCAGAATGGAGCGGACTGCGTTGATTACTCCAACGACAGGCTTCATGAAACGGATAATTATTGGGGTAAAAGATTATGTCTCGTTATTGCATCGGTTCGGAAAGCGTTTGAGTGGCAAGAACGATTTTGATATTGTGCATGTGGCGACAAGTGGATCGTTGGGCTTCGTGAAGGATATATTGATGCTGCGTAAGGCAAAAAGCATCGGATTAAAAACGATTTTACATTTCCATTTTGGCCGTGTGCCTGAAATTATAGAAAGCAGAAATTGGGAATGGCATTTGTTGAAACGTGCATTGCAATTGTCGGATAAGATGATTGTAATCGATATGAAGTCGTACAATGCGTTGAAATCTATAGGTTGTGATAATGTTTGCTATTTGCCCAATCCGATTGCTCCAAGTGTTTGCGATTTTGTAAAAGCAAATCCAGGAATAAAAAGGGAACAGCGTACGATATTATTTGCCGGGCATGTGTATCCAACAAAAGGTGTATTCGAATTAGTGGATGCTTGCCGTAAGATTCCAAGCGTGAAGGTTAAGTTGATTGGTGCTGTATCGGATGATATGCGGCGGCAACTGAATGCTGGAAGAGAAAAGACGGCCGCTGACAATGAGCTTCAAATTGTTGGTCAAGTGCCGTTTGAAGATGTGCTTAAAGAAATGATGTCTTGCTCAGTATTTGCATTGCCAACCTATACAGAGGGATTTCCCAATGTGATTTTGGAGGGAATGGCTTGTGGCTGCCCAATAGTTACAACACCAGTCGGGGCAATTCCGGAAATGCTTGACATAAATAATGTTGGCGGAGAATGTGGTGTTGTGGTGCCTGTGAAAAATGTGGAAAAACTCAAGGAGGCCATTGAAAGGTTGCTCGATAATTCCGAATATGCGGAAATGCTTGGAGCGAGGGCAAAAGAACGTGTCGTCGCAGAGTATTCAATTGATTCCGTTTGGCATAAAACCATTGATATATGGAGAAAAGTATGAATGAATTAAAAAACAACCGTTTTGTTAGAGCCGGGTACTTCTTTGTCAAACAATGGCTCGGAGTGAAACGAAATAAGTTTGGATTCTGCGGCAAGGATGTTGTGCTGTCTCCACCATTTTTTATAGATAAACCGGGCAATGTATATCTATATGACAAGACGAATATTGGAGCAAATTCTTATCTGGCTGTTCCAAACGCTAAGTTCATCATTAAAAGCCATTGCTCCATAGCAGAAGGGTTAACGGTACATACGGGAAATCATGCAAGATTAAAAGGTCGTTTTGTATCAGATATAACAGATGCAGATAAACCGGATGGCTATGATAAAGACATTGTTGTTGAGAATGATGTGTGGATTGGTTGCAATGTAACCTTATTGTCTGGAATTACAGTTGGTCGAGGCGCAACGATTGCGGCCGGAGCTGTGGTGTCAAGAGATGTTCCTCCTTATTGCATAGTGGGGGGGGTGCCTGCAAAGGTGTTAAAATTCTATTGGACAATTGAAGAAATCATAGAGCATGAAAAACAATTATATTCAGATTCTGAAAGATATACACGAGAAGAATTGGAAGAATTTCTTAAAACCGTGAATAGATAATGATGATTCGAATCCGGGTAAGACAACAAGACTTGCATTCTTTGTCGCGTTGCAAGCGGTGCGCGGGCGTGGCAAACAAAAATATGAGGAGGCATGCCGCCAAAGGGCTGTGACTTGCTTCAACAAGGATGACCGCTATGCCGACTATGTGCGGCTGTATGATCGGGTGTGCCGATGAAAAACACATATCGCTGCGTTGTGGCGAATATGGAAATGATAGAATTCAACAAGGACTTATTGGAAGAACTGCTGGCTGCGGCTCGGAGGAATCCGAGGTTGCGGCAGGGCAGGGATATGCGTACGTCGGAGGCTGACAGCAGCCAGCGTATGCTTAACGCTTTGCTGCCGGGAACGGTGGTGGCTGTGCATCGCCATCCCCGATCGGCGGAGACGGTGGTGTGCCTTCGCGGAAGGATGGACGAGGTGATTTTGGAGGAGCGTGACGGGCGGCTTGTGGAGACGGAGCGCATACGGCTTTGTCCGGAGGAAGGGTGCTATGGCTGCCAGGTGCCGCCGGGTGCGTGGCACACGGTGGAGGTGGTTGAGCCGTCGGTGATACTTGAGGCTAAAGACGGTGCCTATGGAGCTGACGGCAGTGAAATGTGGAACAGTAAACAATAAAAACAACATACACGATATGAGCATTTTTGCAGGAAAGACATTGATGATAACGGGCGGAACGGGCTCGTTTGGCAATGCTGTGTTAAACAGATTTTTACGTACTGACATCGGCGAAATCCGCATTTTTTCGCGCGATGAGAAGAAACAAGATGATATGCGCCATGAGTATCAGGTGAAATATCCGGATGTGGCGCATAAGATAAAGTTTTTTATCGGGGATGTGCGCGACCTTCAGTCGTGCCGCAATGCGATGCCTGGCGTTGACTATATCTTCCATGCGGCGGCGCTTAAGCAGGTGCCGAGCTGCGAGTTTTTCCCGATGGAGGCAGTTAAGACCAATGTGATCGGTACAGACAATGTGCTTACGGCAGCCATCGAGGCGGGCGTCGGCGCAGTAATCTGCCTGTCGACCGACAAGGCTGCCTATCCAATCAATGCGATGGGTACGACGAAGGCCGTGGAGGAGAAGATTGCCGTGGCCAAGAGCCGTTATTCTGGCAAGACCAAGATTTGCTGTACGCGTTATGGCAATGTGATGTGTTCGCGCGGTTCGGTGATTCCGTTGTGGATTGACCAGATACGCAACGGCAATCCGATTACGATTACGGAGCCGCGGATGACGCGTTTTATTATGTCGCTCGAGGAGGCGGTAGACTTGGTGCTGTTTGCATTCGAGCACGGGCATAATGGCGACATTCTCGTGCAGAAAGCTCCGGCGTGCACCATACAGACGCAGGCAGAGGCTGTGTGTGAGCTGTTTGGCGGCAAGAAGGAGGAAATCAAGGTAATCGGTATTCGCCACGGAGAGAAGATGTATGAAACGTTGCTGACCAATGAGGAGTGTGCCAAAGCGGAGGATATGGGCAATTTCTATCGTGTGCCTGCCGACAACCGTTCGCTCAACTACGACAAGTTTTTCACAGAGGGCGACCAGAAACGCTGCGATTTGACGGAATTCAATTCCAACAACACTCGACGTCTTGATCTTGAGGAGACGAAGGCAAAGATTGCGGCGCTTGAGTATATCCAGAATGAACTGAAGGGTATTGAAAATATAGCGAAATGAGAATCTTGGTGACAGGCGCGAAGGGTTTTGTCGGTAGAAACCTGTGTGCGCAGCTTAAGAATATCCGCGACGGCAAGGCGCGTTGCTATGACAACGTGACGGTCGACGAGGTTATGGAATATGATCTTGACACCGACCCCGGGTTGCTTGACGAGTGGTGTGGCAGAGCCGACTTCGTTTTTAACCTTGCTGGAGTGAACAGGCCAAAAGACCAGGCGGAGTTTATGCAAGGCAATTTCGGATTTGCCTCTACGCTGCTCGACACGTTGAAGCGTTGCGGCAACACTTGTCCGGTGATGCTCTCTTCGAGCATCCAGGCAACGTTGATTGGACGCTATGGCGAGTCGGACTACGGGAAGAGTAAACTGGCAGGAGAAAATCTGTTTTTCGACTACGGCAAAGAAACCGGGGCCAAAGTGCTTGTCTACCGTTTCCCTAATTTGTTCGGCAAATGGTGTCGTCCGAACTATAATTCTGCAGTTGCGACATTCTGCAACAACATTGCCAATGATTTGCCGATACAGGTGAACGACCGCTCGACCCAATTGGAATTGCTATATGTCGACGATCTTGTGGATGAGATGATTGCAGCATTGCGTGGCGAGGAGCATCATTGCGAGTTTGACGGAGTGAATACCGTGCTCTGCAAGGATGGTGCGTATTGCGCCGTGCCAGTGAGCCATCGTGCCACTCTTGGCGAAATAGTGGATTTGCTTGAATCGTTCCATTCACAGCCACAAACGTTGATGATGCCTGAGATTGCCGAAGGCTCGTTTGCAAAAAAATTATACAGCACCTATCTTTCGTATCTGCCTAAAGAAAAGGTAGCTTTCCCATTGAAAATGAATGTTGACGACCGCGGTAGTTTCACGGAATTACTTAAGACGGCAGATTGCGGTCAGTTCTCGGTAAACATCTCCAAGCCTGGCATCACCAAGGGGCAACATTGGCACAATACAAAGTGGGAATTATTCATCGTAGTCAGCGGACGTGCGTTGATTGAGGAGCGTCGTATTGGCTCGGACGATGTGTTGCGTTTTGAGGTGAGCGGAGATAAGATAGAAGCTGTGCATATGTTGCCAGGCTACACGCACAATATCATCAATCTGTCGGAAACCGACGACTTGGTGACATTGATGTGGGCAAACGAACGGTTTAATCCAGAAAAACCAGATACATATTTTGAAAAAGTATAGAAACAATGAAACTCGATTATAGTGACATACATTTTGCCGACGACGGTCGATTGAAGCTGGTCATCATTGTGGGCACGCGACCGGAAATCATCCGTCTGGCAGCAGTAATCAACAAATGCCGTAAATATTTTGATTGTATACTTGCCCATACAGGACAGAACTATGACTACAATCTTAATGGTGTGTTTTTCCACGACTTGAAACTGAAGGACCCTGAGGTCTATATGGATGCGGTAGGCGATGATTTGGGCGCAACTGTCGGCAACATAATCAATTGCTCGTATAAGTTGTTGTCGCAGGTTAAGCCAGATGCGATGCTTGTGCTTGGCGACACCAATTCGTGTCTGTCGGTGATACCGGCAAAGCGTTTGCACATTCCTATATTCCACATGGAGGCAGGCAATCGTTGCTTCGATGAGTGCCTCCCTGAAGAAACCAACCGGAGGATAGTCGACATTATTTCCGATGTGAATATGTGCTACAGCGAGCATGCCCGTCGCTATTTGAATGCTTCAGGTGTGGCAAAAGAGCGTACTTACGTTACTGGATCGCCGATGGCGGAGGTGCTTCATCAAAATTTGGCAGAAATAGAAGCCTCTGACGTACATGCGCGTCTTGGCTTGGAGAAGGGCAAATATATATTACTTTCTGCCCATAGAGAGGAGAATATCGACACGGAAAAGAATTTCAAATCTTTGTTTACTGCAATTAATGCAATGGCAGAGAAATACGATATGCCGATACTTTATTCTTGTCATCCTCGCAGCCGCAAGCGATTGGGGCAGAGCGGATTTAAGCTTGATGGACGTGTGATACAGCATGAACCGCTTGGCTTTCATGATTACAATTGCTTGCAGATGAACGCATTTGCGGTTGTTTCGGATTCTGGAACATTGCCGGAGGAAAGTTCGTTTTTCACATCTGTCGGGCATCCGTTCCCGGCAGTGTGTATACGCACGTCGACAGAACGCCCCGAGGCAATGGATAAAGGGTGCTTTATCCTTGCCGGCATTGATGAGCGTTCGCTGCTCCAAGCCGTAGATACAGCCGTGGAGATGAACATTAATGGTGACAATGGTATCCCTGTGCCAAATTATACGGATGAAAATGTGTCTACCAAAGTGGTTAAGCTTGTCCAGAGCTACACTGGAGTCGTGAATAAAATGGTTTGGAGGAAATAGGAAGCTGTAAATTTTATCTTGAATGATATGAAAAAACTATGGATTGTAACTGAATTGTTTTATCCAGAAGAGACATCTACAGCGTTTATCCTGACTAAAATAGCAAATGCTTTGTCGGATAAATTTGATGTAAATGTTATTTGCGGACCAGAGTCTTATTGTAGAGCGGCATTGGAGGATAATCCATCAACAAAGTTGTCATTGGATGGAAGGATTAAAATCCATAGAGTTTCAAATTGTAATTTGAATAAAGATAAAATATTCACGAGATTGTTGCGCTTCCTAATAATAGGTTTTAAGCTATCTTTTTCATTATGGAAAAACGCAAAAAAACAAGATCGTGTTTTTATTGTAACAAATCCAGCTCCGCTTTTAATAAGCGTTGCCTTAATCAAAAGAATCAAGAAGTTTCCGCTCTATATATTGGTGCATGATGTCTTCCCCGAAAATACAATTCCAGCGGGGGTAATATCCTCAGATAAGACTTTCGGGTATAAATTGCTGAGGAAATGTTTCAATTGGGCTTACAAATCTGCGGACTGCTTAATTGTTTTAGGTCGAGATATGCGCCAAATTATGAAGTCGAAATTGGGAAAAAATCAAAACAATACAAAAATAGAGATAATAGAGAATTGGGCTGAGAATGATATTACGCAATTGAATCCAGTGAATAAATCGAAAAACATTGTAATTCAATATGCGGGAAATATAGGACGAGTACAGGGACTGAAAAGCTTTATTCAACAATATGCCGAGGCAATGAATCCAATAGTTTCTCTAGAATTATGGGGTGATGGTGCGATGAGAAAAGAGTTGGAGGAATATGCAAAAGAAAATGACGTACAAAATATCTTTTGGGGAGGCAAATATAGTAGGTCTCTGCAAAATGAGATATTTGGTAGATGTGATATTTCTCTTGTGACTTTGTCTGATGGAATGTTTGGTCTGGGAGTGCCTTCAAAGTCATATAACATAATGGCTGCGTCAAAGCCAATTCTTTTTATAGGTGATTTAGAAAGTGAGATTGCACAAACTGTGAAAGAGAATAATATAGGTTTCTGTTTTGCTCCCAATGATTGTAATGGTATTATTGCCTTTTTGAAAAATTTGGAAAAAATATCAAAGAAAAAATTGTCAGAAATGGGTCAACGTGCAAGTTCCCTTTCAAAAACGAAATATTCAGAATCAGAAATTCTTAATAAGTTCAAAAATATTGTAGACTGAGTATAGTATTATGAAAGTTACGATGATAGGAGCCAGCGGATTTGTGGGGACACGTCTGCTGGGATTGCTGAAGGAAAGCGAAAAAGAATATCAGTTGAAGAATGTCGACTTGTTGCCGAGCCATTTTTTCAACGACCTGACAGTGATTGGAGATGTCCGGGAGCAGAAGCAGATGGACGAGCAGCTTAAAGGAGCGGATGTTGTGGTGCTGCTTGCGGCACAACATCGCGACGATGTGTCGCCGACATCGCTTTATTACGACACCAATGTAGGCGGAATGGAAGTTACATTGCGTGCGATGGAAAAGAATGGCGTGAAACGCATCGTGTTTTTCTCCTCCGTCGCTGTTTATGGATTGAACAAGAAGAACCCAAACGAGGAGCATCCCAAAGACCCGTTCAATCATTATGGAAAATCGAAATGGCAGGCAGAGCAGGTTTTGCAAGAGTGGCATAAATCGCATCCGGATTGGAACGTGAATATTATTCGTCCAACGGTAATCTTTGGAGAGCGTAACCGTGGAAATGTGTATAATTTGTTGCGGCAGATTTCAAGTGGAAAATTTCTTATGGTTGGCGACGGCAACAACAAGAAATCGATGGCATATGTGGGCAACATTGTCTCTTTCGTAAAATTTATGATAGACAATTGTACGAAGGGTTATAATGTGTTCAATTATATAGATAAGCCGGATATGACTATGAACCAGCTCGTAGAGCATGTGGAAAAGGTGCTTGACAAGCGCATTCCGTCGACTCATTTCCCATATTGGCTTGGAATGATGGGTGGATATTGCTTCGACTTGCTTGCGGCAGTGATGCGTAAAAAGTTGACTGTTAGTTCCGTGAGGGTGAAGAAGTTTTGTGCCACAACGGAATTTGACTCAACAAAAATGCAGGAGTCTGGATTCAAGCCGCCATACACACTTGCTGAGGGATTGGCACGTACTTTGGAATTTGAGTTTGTGCATCCTCGTACGGATGACGTGACATTCAAAACAGAATAGCTTAATTGAGTGTGACTGACCGGATTGAAACATATCTGAGGCGAGTCGCAACGACGGGTTGTGGCGTAGAAGAGCTTGGCGCGGCGGTAAGAATCTGCAAGGCGGGGTGGAGTGCGCAACTCGATGGGACGCCATTGCTTGATGGCGTGGATTTTGTGAAAACAGGGAATCTGTTGTTCGCGAGAATCCGTGCGATGCTTGCTACGGAGAATGATGCTGCTGCAAAATGTCTGTTGCTGGCGCTGATGCATGATGAAATGACTGGTGTTGGCTCGGAGTGGTCGTCAAGGAAGGATGATGTGTTTGTCAATGCGTTTCTGACGGAAGCTGACGGCTGCTGGCGAGAGGCGTGCCGCGAAGACGGATTGCTGAGGGCGTTGTTGTGCCGTGTGTCTGCATATTATTTGTATTGTCAGGAAGAGGATACTAATTTGTCGGTGCGAGGATTTGTCGACTCATGTATTGACGGATGGCGGAATTCTCTGACTGAAAATCTATGGGACGGCGTACCTGTTTCGTTGACTCTTGAGCGGCTTGCCGCAATGCAGTCGGCCGCGCAAACGGATGCTGATGTGGAATTGATGAACCTTGTGGACGAGGCGTTGGAGAAATGTTGCAAAGTTGTCATGTCTGGACACTGTGGCTTGAATGACCTTGCGTGTCTTTATGATATGCTGACGGTCGGCGGGCATTATGATAAAGCGTATCATTGTTTGGGCTTGAAGCCAATGACAAGGTCAGATAGTGATGGCTGGTTTGTGCGTCAATCGATGATTTTTGCATCTGAATGTCGTCGTGCGGTCAGTTTGTCGGCGGTATAATTTCGGAGTTGATTAGTTTTTTGTACTTTTGTGATGTTTAACGAAAAAACAGAGACATAAGATATGAAGACAAAAGACGAACTTATTGACGAATTGCTTGATTTGGCGTTTGCCGAGGATATCGGTGACGGAGACCACACAACGCTTTGCTGCATTCCTGCCGACGAGATGGGCAAGCAGCATTTGCTCGTAAAAGAGGAAGGCATTCTTGCAGGAGTGGAGATTGCCAAGAAGGTGTTCCATAAATTTGATCCAGAGCTGAAGATGACTGTGTTTATCAACGACGGAGCGCATGTGAAGCCCGGAGATGTGGCTTTCGTGGTGGAAGGCAGAGTGCGTTCGTTGCTTCAAACGGAGCGTCTGATGCTTAACATCATGCAGCGTATGAGCGGCATTGCTACTATGACGGCAAAATATATGGAACGATTGAAGGGCTTGAAAACAAAAGTGCTTGACACCCGCAAGACGACTCCAGGAATGCGTATGCTTGAGAAGGAGGCTGTGAAGATTGGCGGCGGAATGAATCACCGTATAGGCTTGTTTGACATGATTCTGTTGAAAGATAACCATGTAGACTTTGCCGGCGGTATTTCAAAAGCCATCAATAAAGCGAATGAATACATTAAAGCCAACCATAAGGATGGCATGAAAATTGAAATCGAAGTGCGCAACTTTGATGAGCTTGATGAGGCGCTTGCCACAGGTCACGTTGACCGCATAATGCTTGACAATTTCAATCCGGAAAATACGAAGAAGGCTGTCGACATTGTGGCTGGACGATGTGAATTGGAGTCATCGGGCGGCATTACATTCGACACGCTCCGTGACTATGGCGAATGCGGAGTCGACTATATCTCTGTCGGAGCTTTGACTCATTCTGTCAAAGGTCTGGATATGAGTTTTAAAGCCTGCTAATTCTGCTTTACAGAAAGCATATCGGAAATATGAAAGCCTGCAAAATCAGTGATGGTTTTGTGGGCTTTCCCTTTTATTGCATCTAATGGCAGAGTGGTGGCAAGCCCTATAACGGTTGCTCCAGCAGCTTTTCCTGATTCGATGCCCGACAATGAGTCCTCAAAAACGAAGCAGTTCTCCGGGTTGACGCCAATGGCTTTTGCGCCAAGGAGATACGGCTGTGGATGCGGTTTGGAGAATGTTACCAGATCGCTTGTTATTACGGCTTTGAATTTGTCGCGGAATCCAGGATTCTGGCTATAGAGATTTTCCATTTTCTGCAATGAACTGCTCGTCACAATGGCGCATTCAATGCCGGCTTCGTTAAGTTCGCCGACAAACCTCATGGCTTCGATAAAAGGAGTATAGCGCATATCCTTTTCGAAGCAGGAGATCATATCCAGTATTTGCTGCTGGATATTTTTGTCTGGAAAATATGTGCCGAGGATTTTGGGCAGCGTTGAACCCTTTATTATGTGAGCAAAGTCGGGCACATTTGTTGGAAACACCTTGTCAACATCTTCCCAAAATTCAGTATATATGCTTTCGCTGTCAATCAGAACTCCGTCAAGATCGAATAATACGCCAGTTTTCATTGTGTAAATAAGTTTTAGACTGCAAAGGTAGGAACTTTTGTGATGAATTTGCAAAATAATTTTGTGGAATGGGGAAATGTGAGTAATTTCGGTTGAATTTTTAGAATATGACAAAAGAATTTCAATTACGAGTGGGTCCGCGTACGGCAGCCGACAATGAACGTGTAGCTGCATTTGTCGCCCGACAGAGGAATTTTGACCGTGGCAGGATAAAATTGCTGCAGATTTTGAAACGCTCAATCGATGCACGTCAGCGTCGGGTAATGGTCAATTTGACGGTTAGATGCTTTATTGATGAACTCCCGGATAATATAAATCGCTATGAACCATATCGCTATGGCGATGTGAGCAATGCGCAGACAGTGGTGGTTGTAGGGGCCGGTCCTGGAGGCTTGTTTGCCGCACTCAGATTGATAGAGCTTGGCTTGCGTCCGGTGGTTCTTGAACGAGGCAAGAACGTTGACGATCGCCGTCGTGACTTGGCTCGCATATCAAGAGAAAACATCGTTGACGAGAATTCGAACTACAGTTTTGGAGAAGGTGGCGCTGGTGCGTATTCAGACGGTAAGTTGTACACGCGAAGCAAAAAACGTGGTTCTGTAGACAGAATATTACAGATATTCAATCAGTTCGGCGCATCTGAAAACATTCTTATAGACGCTCATCCACATATCGGATCAGACAAACTTCCGGCTGTCATCAAGGCAATGCGGCAGCAGATTCTGAAAAGCGGTGGAGATGTGCGCTTCTCAACACGTGTGACAGGACTGAAGATGGACGGAATGTCGGTTGTTGGTGTCGTTTGCGAGGATGGCTCGGAATTTGACGGCCCGGTCATTCTTGCCACTGGTCATTCTGCGCGAGATGTATACAGAATGCTTGAAGGGCTAAATATCGAAATAGAGGCAAAAGGCATCGCGGTAGGAGTGCGTTTGGAGCATCCTCAAAAGCTTATAGACCAGATACAATATCATTCATCTGAAGGTCGTGGCGAATGGCTTCCTGCTGCTGAGTATAGTTTTGTGACTCAAGTTGACGGTCGCGGCGTGTACTCGTTCTGTATGTGCCCGGGCGGAATCATCGTGCCGGCAGCAAGTGGACCGAATCAACTTGTTGTTAATGGAATGTCGCCGTCAAATCGAGGATCGCGATGGGCAAATTCAGGCATGGTAGTTGAAATCCGACCAGAGGATGTGGATGAAGAATATGCGAAATATGGCAACTTGAAGATGATGTCTTTCCAAGAGGACTTGGAAAGACTTTGCTATGAACAGGCGGGAAAGACGCAAAATGCCGGGGCGCAGCGTATGCGCGACTTTGTAGAAGGTAGGGCATCGGTCGATCTGCCCCGCACATCGTATGCTCCAGGCATTCACCCGTCGCGTCTTGACAAATGGTTGCCGGAGCAGATTGGCAAACGTTTGCAGCAAGGATTCCGAAAATTTGGAAGTTTTGCGCGAGGGTTTCTTACCAATGAGGCGATATTGATTGGTGTTGAGTCACGCACATCCTCACCAGTGCGTATCCCGCGTGACAGGGAAACGATGGTGCATATACGCATTGATGGACTTTATCCTTGTGGAGAGGGAGCCGGTTATGCCGGCGGCATTGTTTCTGCGGCGATGGACGGAGAAAAATGTGCGGAGGCAGTTGCGAAATTGTTGAATAATTAAGCACTATAGATATGGAGAATGGTGTAAAGAAGGATTTATATAAATATTTGCGTACAGTCGGAGAGCTAGATGAGCGTATGCCGGAGTGCCCTGATGTGGCTGACGCTTGGCGGAAAATAGCGGAGGCATATCTTCCGGATGGGATAAGAGAATTTAGTGGCTATCCGACGGTCTCGTTAGGATGGATGATGTTTCTGGGAATGGCGATGGCACAGTTCTGGGATGAGAATTGGACAGAATATGGGCAGAATACCAGTATCTATGAGATGCTGAGGGACAAACGTGGATACGATAATATGGATGAATATATTCTTGAGGAGGTATTGCGTCTTGATGCTGAAAAGCGGCGGCAGACAAGCCAACTCGTAGGAGAGTGTGCGTCGCGGACTCTCGCTATATTGAGAAACTCAGAAATAGAAGCTGGTACGGAGGACGCTTTCAGTGGCTATGTGGCGTGTTTGCGTCAAATGTATCTGTATGGTGCTGCTGTTCAGCTTAATCGGTTGGGATACCATATGACCTTAATGGGATAAAAAAATCCGCAGAATTAATTCTGCGGATTTTTTTATGTTTCAATTACGATTATTTGATGATATCGTATTTTTTGAATACTTTCTGAATGCATTCAAGAGCTCTGTCGACTTGTTCGATTGTGTGTGTCGCCATAAGGCTGAAACGAATCAAAGTGTCTTGCGACGGAACGGCCGGTGACACAACAGGGTTTACAAATATGCCATCTTCAAGAAGGTCGCGAGTTACTGCAAATGTCTTGTCGTTGTCGCGGATGAAGAGAGGAATGATAGGAGTAGAAGTGTGACCAATCTCACAACCGATGTTTCTGAATCCTTCCAATGCATAGTTTGTAACCTTCCACAAGTGTTCGATTCTTTCAGGCTCGCTCTCCATAATATCGAGGGCTGCGTTTACAGCAGCTGTAGACGCTGGTGTGATGCTGGCGCTGAAGATGTAAGATCGCGAGTTGTGGCGGAGGTAGTTTGCGGTCACAGAGTCTGTCGCGATGAAGCCTCCAAGAGCGGCAAACGATTTGCTGAAAGTGCCCATAATCAAATCGACGTCTTTTGTCACACCGAAGTGGTCGCATGTGCCACGTCCTTGATTGCCAAACACGCCGATGCCATGTGCCTCGTCGACATAAACGGCGGCATTATATTTCTTTGCAAGTTCGCAAATCTTAGGCAGGTTTGCCACGTCGCCTTCCATAGAGAATACGCCGTCGGTAATAATTAATTTAACTTTGTCGGGATCGCACATTTGGAGCTTTTTCTCGAGGCTTTCCATGTCGTTGTGCTTATATTTAATCTTTTTCGACATAGAAAGACGGCATCCTTCAATGATTGAGGCATGGTCGAGTTCATCCCAAAGGATGTAGTCTTCACGACCAGTCAGACATGAAGCAACGCCAAGGTTTACCTGAAAACCGGTAGAGTAAATAATGGCTTCGTCTTTTCCGACGAATTTAGCCAATCTATCTTCCAAGGCAATGTGGATGTCGAGGGTGCCATTAAGGAAACGAGAACCAGCGCATCCGGTTCCATATTTTTTTGTGGCGGCAACAGCGGCTTCAATTACTTTAGGATGGTTTGTAAGGCCAAGGTAGCTGTTGGAGCCAAACATTAATACTTTTTTGCCGTTTATTAAGACTTCAGTGTCCTGCTCGCTTTCGATTTTGCGGAAGTATGGGTAAACACCTGCCGCTTTGGCTTTTTGGGGAGCGTCATATTTTGCCAATTTCGCCTGTAATAACTTCATAGTTTATGGGGTTAATTTTATGATTTAGTATAAACTATCTATATGCTCTTTTACATACAGGCTGCAAATTTAGCGAATTTTTTCTGAAACATCTGAAATTCGAGCAAAAAAAATGCACAATGGCTCTTTTTTGTGCATTTTTCAAGCGATTTGCATTATCTTTGTATAATATAGGCTGCATCTCGGCATAACATTGTCAAGCAAGCTTGAATGTTCTGCGCTCGATTTGCACTATCTTTGTAAAAACAAAAATAAAAAATATGAGAAAACTACGGATATTAGTATCGTTTGCGTTTGTGATGATTGGTGTGCTGACTTTGTCGGCGCAGATGTTGAATCCATTGACGTGGAATGTGAGGCTGGAATCGAATGGCGGTTCTGATGCCGAATTGGTCGTGGAGGCAAAAATAGAACGTGGCTGGCATCTGTATGATATTAAATTGCCAAAAGATGGACCGGTGCCTACGTCTATTGTTTGGGATAAAGACCGCCTTAGGAATGTTGAAATTGTCGGTGATTTGACTCCGAACCGTAAGGCGGAGGAAAATGTTGATATGTTTTTCCATTTGATTCTGGGTACGTGGGAGAATTCGGTGACTTTCCATCAGAAAGTTAGGCTGGTCAACCCTAATGATTATAATATTGAGGGCGCGATTGTTGGGCAGGTCTGCAACGATGAAACGTGCCAACGTAAGAAACAGGAATTCAAATTCTTTAAAGAGTCGGCATCCGTCGCTTTGCAGGACACTGTGCCTGTGACGGTGGCGGGGAACGTTGTTGCGTCCGAGAAGTCGGGTGGATTGGAAATGTCTTCGAATTGGAATCCAGTTGTTGCGGCAGACGCCCAGCCGGAAGGAAGCCAGTCAATGCTTCTTATTTTTCTGGGTGGATTGCTTGGCGGTCTGCTGGCTTTGCTGACACCGTGTGTGTGGCCGATGATTCCACTTACGGTCAGTTTCTTCCTCAAGCGCTCGTCAAATCGAAAAAA
>ENA-OPFG01000682-OPFG01000682.1-human-gut-metagenome-genome-assembly--contig:-NODE-682-length-21213-cov-2.075007_pt1 | contig 21213 bp, 13 predicted proteins | sample MGYA00241304_ERZ501542 | MGnify/ENA primary metagenome ERZ501542 (study PRJEB25962, sample SAMEA2042427) | human gut metagenome | biome: human gut; feature: human-associated habitat; material: faeces...
TGGTGTCGTTGCACTTATTATTAATAATGTATAGCAGCGACGTGATTTCGGGGAAAGCGGCCGCCAGATGGTCCAGCAGGGCCGCGATCTTCTCCCGCTCGTCGGCATGGAAAACCACGATCACCATCACCTCGCCCGTCGAGGCGGTGCGGATGACCATGTTGCGCATCAGTCCCCGGTGCTCGCGCGGATTGTGGAACGTATAGTCGTGTTCGAGGCAGAAACGCCGGGTTTCTTCCCGGATCGCATTCGACGGATCGGGCTGCAGCCAGCATTTTTCGATGTCCAGCACTTTGTCGAACATACCGGGGATGTGGAATCCCAGCGCCGGGGCATCGGCGATCTCGCCCTTTTCGGCGATCTCCTCGTAGGTGAGCCAGCGCCGCTCGGCGAAGGTGAACTCCAGCTTGTTGCGGTAAAAACGGGTTTCGGCCGAGGGCAGACAGGGCGCGATTTCGGGCAGCTCGACCTTGCCGATGCGGGTAAGCTGGTCGCGCACCTGCTCGGTCTTGAAACGCAGTTGTTCGGCGTAGGGCAAATTCTGCCACTTGCAGCCGCCGCAGACCCCGAAATGGGCGCAGAACGGCTCTTCGCGCAGCGGCGAGCGCTTCACGTAATTGACGACGAAACCTTCCATATACCGGCGGCGCTTGGAGCGGATCTGCACATCGACCACGTCGCCCGGCACGGTCATCGGCACGAAGACCACCACGTCGTTGTAACGCCCCATCGCCTTGCCTTCGGCGGCCAGCGTCGTTATCTCAAGCCCCTCAATCAGGGGATAATTCGCTTTCTTTCGAGCCATATCGCATTCGGATTTAGAACGCAAAGGTACGAATTTTCCGCTATGCGCCGCCCGTTTTCCTGGTTTTGGCGCGTTCGCGCACCCGTCCCAGCCAGAAACCGATGCCGAACGGCACGCCCAGCATAATGACGGCGAAAAGCACGATCCAGGCGAGGAGCTTGGCCACCAGAGCCGGGACCCGGTCCATCGCATTTTGTACCGCCGTATCGACCGCCTGCTGCGCCTGATCGACCAGCGCTTTGCGCTCGGCCGAAATATAACCCTGCAACTCCGCACGCTGGCGGTCGAGGTCGGCAAATGCATTATCCACGGCACCGTTCAACGTTTCGATGAGCGCTGCGACTTCGGTATTCAGACTTTTGCCCATATAATCAGCGATCTGCGGCAGGTGCTCCATGACCGTCACGATGCGGTCGAAATTACGCTCCAGGCTGTCGAGCTGCCGCGTCAGCCGGTTGCGGACACTGTCCTGCTGCATCTGCAACTCGAAAATGTCCTTCGACCAGCCGATGCTGTTGACCATCTGCTCGGACTGGCCTCCGAAACGATCGCCCAGATCGGCGATCACATCGGAGATGGAGCCTACGTTATACTGCGTTTCCACGCCTTTCGACTGGAGAAATTCGATCCAAGGCAGGGTCGTATTGACCGGAGTGAACTGCGACCCCGTGACGGGATTCGCCTGCATGTAATTCCCCACGAACTCCTGCATCAACGCGAACTTCTCCGGCGCGAGCAGGGTCGAAGCCAGGTGTTCGGCTTTCCTGTCCAGACGCGCCACGACCTTGCGCACGAGCGGCGTCTGCCCGGCGAAAAGCAGCGAATCGGGCAGGCGGCGGAAAGCGCTGTCCATGCGGACGCAGAGCAGCCAGGTGTCGATGAGCGCCACGTCGGGGTTGGACTGCATGACGGCGGTAACGGCGGCCCGCGTCGCCTGCATCTTCCACCGGATCGCCCGGATCCGCACCGGAATCTCCGACGATGCGGCCGCAACCGAATCGGCCGTGCGGGCGATCTCGTCCGCCAGGTCGTAATAGAATCCCCGGGTCATCATCCGGGTATTGGCCTCCGAAGCCGGAAGCGGCGGGTTGCCCGTATCGACCGACACCTTGAGCAACGAACAGCCTCCGAACGACAGCAGCACGGCGACCGCCGCAAAAATTTTCAGTAAACGTATCTTCATTCTTCTCTCTGTTTTGACTTTCAACAAATTACTGTTCCCGGACCACTGCGCACGCTCCGACAGCGCCGTTTCTTTCCGGCGCTCCGGTTCCAAAAATAGCGATTATCCGCGAAATATCGCTATATTTGTACCTTAAATAAATTTCACATATCATGAAAATCGCCTGCCTGACTTTCAATCCGATACAGGAGAACACCTACGTCGTTTGGGACGACACGAAGGAGTGCGCGGTCATCGACGCCGGAAATTCCACCCCCAAAGAAGATGCCGCACTCGACGGTTTCCTCGCCGAACACGGGCTCAAACCGGTGCTGGCGGTCAATACGCACGGTCATTTCGACCACGTGCTGGGCGTCGAACATCTGCGCAAGACCTACGGCATTCCCTTCGCCCTCTCGGGCAAGGACGCCTTCATGCTGGACACCGATGCGGTGGGATCGACCGTTTACGGGGTCAAAATCAACGCCATGCCGACCATCGACATCGATCTGGACAAGGTAGAAGAAGTGAAATTCGGCCATACCGTCCTGCGCGTCATCCGCACGCCGGGCCACACGCCGGGCCACGTATCGCTCTACGAACCCGAATCGAAGAGCCTCTTCACGGGCGATACCCTCTTCCGCGAAAGCATCGGACGCACGGATCTGCCGGGCGGCGACTATTCGTGGATCATGCGTTCGATCCTGGACAACCTGCTCCCGCTGGGCGACGAAGTGCGCGTCTATCCCGGACACGGCCCTGAAACCACCATCGGCCTGAGTTCATCCGGTATGCAGAACCACTCTCTCCTGCATAAAATCGAGGACGTATGGAAACAGGCTGCACTGTAATTGATGACCTCCTTGAATGTAAGGTCACGATCCTGATCTCCTTTATACATCGGCCCCGACCCGCCTGTGCGGCAATCCATCAGCCGGGTATTGTGCACACAGGCCGCATACCCCTCATGCGATTCCAGAAAATCCACCTGCTTTTGCAGTTTGTTTTCATCACACCAATAGTCATCGCCTTCACAGATCGCCGTATACTTTCCCTTCGACTGAGGAAAAAGAATGCTTTTCGTGATGGATACTCCCTTAGAATACTGATTTTCAGTCTGGTATACCGGTTTAATGATGTCCGGATACTTTGCCTCATATTCTGCGATGATCGCAGCCGTGTGATCTGTGGACGCATCGTCATTTATAAGAACTTCGTACCGGAAGTTCGTCTTTTGATTCACGAATCCATCCAGCGCACTGCGGATGTATTTTTCATGGTTATATGCGGTACAAAGAACGGACACCACTACATCATCGTTCATTTTTATCTCCCCCGATGCTTCAACCGCACCGTTGCTTTTCCATAGTTGTACTTATAATATCACATGTCCCGATGCATTTCAACTTGTGCGTTTTTTCTGGGCATGAGTTTTCCGGCGATCTCCCCCTCATACAACCGCTGTATCTATGCTTACGCCGGATTTTTTTCAAAAAGGGAAAAAGAGCTTGACTATCCGGCAGGAACGTGGTAATATATTCAAGCAGTCCGCAAGCACAGCTTCAAACCTCAGAAGTTGGATGGACAGCACCAACAGAATATGCGAGGGTGGCGGAACTGGCAGACGCGCACGTTTGAGGTGCGTGTGGTTTATCCTTGGGGGTTCGAGTCCCCTCCCTCGCACCAGAAGGCAAGTCGGTTTTTGACTTGCCTTTTTTCTATGAGCAGAAGTGGTGGAATGGCAGACACGCTAGATTTAGGATCTAGTTCGTAATGAGTATGGGTTCGAGTCCCTTCTTCTGCACCATGTAGAATTATCTCCCCTAATTCTACTCACAAGGGCTATTAGCTTAGTTGGTCAGAGCTTCTGGCTCATAACCGGATGGCCGTAGGTTCGAGTCCTACATGGCCCACCATTAGAGATTAAGATACCACACACGCTAACGCTATTTTAATCTCTTTTCTTTCTTGTGTATAGAGGGTGGAAGAAACACAAGATAGAGATTCAAGTTCATTTCTTTCTTTCTTCTTGAATCTCGAAGCGAGGTTCGATTCATTAGTTCCGCAACCTAATGATGGTGCAGTACGATTCTGCAGGGAATAAATAGTTTTGGTGCACTCCTTTCGATTTATTCCTAACGCTTAGATCCATTTAATCTAGCCTGCGTGCCTATTTGATCGGTTACGTAAAGATTCCTGACTGGAACTACGTTTAATTTGAAATACAATAGCCGCGTATAAAAATTGTATTTATTATTTATTTCTTTCTGATCAATAGAATTAAATTATAAATGCAATGGAGGATTAGATGGCCCAAATAATGACTACTGGGAGAATGTAGTAAGTCTTGAAAGTATCTACCAAGACGGGAGAATATAATGTGGCTCATATAACTATTCCTTCTGTAGGCTAGTTATTATTGCCATATTATGAATGGACATAGATACTCTTGTAAATTCTAAGGAGGCTAAGTTATACTTGTTACTACTGATCATAGTGGGTATAACTTTATTAATGGTGGCCGCAGATGTAAAGAATTTACTGGATCTAATGTAAATCATCTAGCATTAGATTAAGAAAATAATTATGTATTTATATTGTGCGATATAAATATCTTAATTAAGATGAGCTGTGGGTATGAGATTGGATTATTGACCCTCTATACTACCATCTAAAGCATCCTTTTGGTAGTGAATTTAGATGCCTTTTTCTGGTATTGGTTTTCGAAGGAAGAATAGATGTGCTCGGGCAGAACGAGCGGAATAACCTATACCCTCCTAACTAAGATTGTGGCGGACATTTATCAAGTTCGAGTCTTGAATCTTGGACAATAAGAATACTTCTATTTGAGAAAAAGAAAGAGAGATGACCGATCATGACAAGTGCATATGATATCATTAAAGATGTCAAAAGTAATGTCACCCAGTGCTCTTCATCTAAAAAGGATGAGATTACTGTTATGCAGGCTATGATGAATGACACTAACTTTTCAGTTGATATCTATTCTAAGGGTGGCAAGGTTGATGAATACTATCCTTCTCGTGAGTTGAGAAAGGTAGTAACTAATGTAGTAGCTTCTACTACTCATATTCCTGTTAAAGAAGCTACTGAACTTGTTAATGCTTATGAATTCACTAGAGTAGATGCGGCTGCTATGGTGAATATGTCTAAGGAATTTGTTAATACTTATCTTCAGACTGGTAGAAAACTTCCTCTTGGAGGCCGTAAGAATTCTGATATTGAACTCATGTGGAAGAACATTGAAGATCGTACTACAGAAATTCCTATTAAATCTGAAACTGGTGAACGTCTGAATACGTTCATTCCCGCTCATGGTGGCATTAAGGCTATCAATCCTTGCCCTGAGTGGTTGAAATAAATTTTTAAGATTCTGGGGAAGGCCATTTAGGTCTTCCCCGCTTCTTTTGTATAAACTCAACTTTAGTATAATACTTTTATATGTAAGGAGGTAATCAAGATGGCTAAGTCTAAAAACAAAGACAACAATAGAACTGGCCCTATTGCATATGCCAAAAATGTAGTAAAGTCTGCTAAGTATATTGCTGTTGAGACTGCCAAGGGTGTTAATCCTACACTTACTAGCTATATTGCTGATAATGCTTCTGCTGCAAAGGATATGTACAATGCAGCGAAGGATTATAAAGGAACTATTCGTAAGAAGCTAGAAGACTCTATTGGATCTAAAAATACCGATCAACTTGGGCAAATTAAGAAAGATATTTTTAGTGATCTGAAATCTGGTAAATTCTACAATCCTGAACGTGAAGCAGAGTCCATGAACAAACTAGCAGAATCTTGGGGAATGACTTCCTTTGATTTTGATATGGATGATGACTTCGATCTAGATTCTGATAATGATGACGATACTGATAGCTCTACTGCTTCTTCTAAATCTAATGATATAGATGTAGTTACTGGAGCTATCCATGGTCTTGGAAATCAGATTTCTTATCACCAGCTTATTACTGGTGAAGGAATTGCTGGTAAGATCGGTGGAGCTAATATTAAGAATACTAGAGCAATGATGACAAATAATAATAGACTCGCTGGAATGTTGAATAATTCCTTGTCTGTTATTAATACTTCTATTCTTGATCTTCATAAGGATCTAGTAGAGCCTCTCAATGGGCACATTCAGAATTCTACTAGTTTTTATCAGACAGCTACATCTGAGCTGGCTAAGCAAACTAGTTATTTGGAGACTATCACTAAACTACTAACAGATAGATTTGCTCCAGTTGCTACTAGTAAAGGTAGTGGAATTAAAGAGACTCCTTGGGAAGCAGTTATGGGTGGAGATTTGCCGAATCTAGGTAACTGGATTAAGCATGCTAAGAATAAATCAATGGAAGATTCTGGAATGGACTCCCTTGCTGCTATTATGAATCCTGAGATGCTGGAGACTTTACTAGGTGCTGGTATGCATTCTCCTATTGCATTGGCAATTACTATGGCTCTTACATCTAAGATTCAAAATGGTCCTACCGGTAAAGCTCTAGATAGAACTGTCAATATTTTTAGAGATGGTATGATGAAGATCGCTGGACAGATTCATAAAGCATCTAAAAATGATGGTATTCTAGGTACCATTGCTAGTTTCTTTGACATTACCCCTCATTTTAATCCTAAGATGAATTTTGGTAATTATAATAAAGGACGAGTAGATTGGACTGGTAAGGACTCTAAAGCACTGAGAGATGTTATTCCTACTTATCTGGCAAATATTGAAGCTTTGCTATCTGGCAGAGAAGCTAAAGTATTTAACTATGAAACTGGTAGATTTACATCTGCAAGTAAGGGCTTTAATGAATTTAAGAAATCTAGACAGGCTAATATCGGTAATGCTTCTAAGGGTATAAAGGAAGAACTTCTTCAAGAATTTATCGATGAAGATAAAGAGAAGTATAAGAATGATGAAAACCATATTGCTTATACTAGGGAATCTAGAGCTGTTAGAAATCTATCTGATGATTATGATAAGATGATGTCTCTTATTACTCTAAATCATATTGATCCTTCTAAATTTGATTCTGCTCAGAGTATGCTTACTCTTCTTCGTCAAAGAGGATGGATTAATGATGATCCTACTAAGGGATTCATTTCTAACAAGAATGCTCGTGCTATTGCTAGACTTATTTTCAAGAAAAAGTCTGGTGTTGGTAAAATGAATAATGCTATCTATTCTGGACAGATTGCAAATGCTAGATTTGTTGATACTATCAATGAAACTAATCCTATGTTTGCTGCAGTGGCAAATGGATCTGGTATGACTAATACTCACAAACTAAAAAGCAATCTAAATAAGAATAGTGCAGATGCTGTTACTATGGCACTTGATGATCATGGTAATAATATTTTCTTCTATCTGCAAGATTATTATAAGCAAATTAGAGTTATGGTAGACTCTATGTCTGCATCTAACTTTAATTTGTCTACTATCAAGAATGAAATTATTAGTAGATTTAATGGAGGATTTGGTAATACAGAAAACTCCACTGGAACTTCCGGTAATAGACGCCAGCCTAAGAAGAGAAAAGCATCTTCTAGAGCAAGTAGAGCAGCTGCTGCAGATACTGGAGCTGGTGGCTCAGACTCTGGATTTAGATCTCTATATAATTTCAATTACGACGTTCCTAACAATATAGCTCCTGAGATTATTACTCCTGAAATGGCCGAAGCTTCTGCTGGAGCTTCGGAGAGAGAAGCTGCAATTGAAGATCCTGAAGGAAGAATGGTATACAATTCCTCTACTAAGCAATATGAAGCTCCTAAGGCTTCTTCTAGAGGATCCATCCTAAAGTTTAAGGAAAATGCTAAAGATCATAGTATACTATCTATCATCGTTGATAAATTCAATGATTTTATGGATAATACGCTCTTCGGTAATGCTCCTGCTGCATTTAAGCAGAAGATTGACGAAGAAGGTGGTCTATTCGGATACCTGCAATCTTTGCCCAATAAGATTGCTACAGGTCTACAGGATCTTCCTGATAAAATTGCAAATAAAACTAGTGAATTATGGAAGAAGTTCCAGGAATCTGATTTTGGCAAGAAATTCATGGAATCTTCTAAGAATATTATTTCTAGTTTCTTTAAAGATACCGAACAATATGCTGAAAGAAAAGCTCAGGGTACTCTAAAGTATCTATTTAAGAATACTAGATTTGATCTCGATAAGAAAGAAAAAGAAGATGAAGAGACAATTAATGGGCCTATCGCTCTATTGCCTCAGCATGCTGAATCTTTAATTCCGGAAGATGCTAATCCTGAAGGATCTTATAGAGGTGGATTAGTTAATAAATCTGGAATGGTTTCTGTTTCTAAAGGCGAATTGATCGTTCCTGCAAAATATAATCCTCTTTATAATGGTGGATTGTCTGATAAGCAGAGAGAACAGATTGAGCATAGAAACTATAGAAACTGGAAAAAGGCTGGCGGTAAGGGTAAGTTCTTTGGATTCTTTGCTGAAGGCGGTACTGTTGGAGAAGCGGATAATTCTCCGAATCTGACTGATGAGCAGGCTAATATTATTCTTAATGGATTTAAGAATAACAAGTCTACTACAGATATTGCTAATGAAGCTGGAATTGATGAAAAAGTCATTCAAGACATGAGAGTTGAGTATGAGAAAGATAAACTCAATGCAAGTCTTGAATCTATGAAAAAGAGTTTCAAGAAATTTGCTAAAGTAGCATCTAAAGTTGGCAATGCTGTTAAGAATCAAGCAAAGAAAACTTCCGTGTATCAAACTATTGAACATGGTTTCAAATATGGATATGAACGGGCAAAGCAATCTTTTGATTATATTTTTGGCGATTCTGATGTATATAAAAATATCAAGAAAACTGGAAATGAAGTTGTAAAGGCTGCTAAAGCCGATCTTCCTAAGGTTGCTGCTGGTGGTGCACTGGGTGCACTTGCAGGTGCTGCTCTAACTGGATCTGGATTGGGTCTAGTTGGTGGTATGGCTATCGGTGCTGGTAGTATTATTCTTAAGAATTCCGATACTCTATCTGAAGCACTGTTTGGTAAATTTGATGAAAATGATAAGCTAGTTAAGAAGGGAATCTTACCTCCTAAACTTTCTAAATTCATTACTGATAAACTTCCAGATGCTGCTAAAGCTGGTGCTATTGGTGCAACGCTTGGTACCTTTGGATTAGCTCCTGGAGGTATCATGGGAGGCTTTGTACTTGGAGCTGGACTTGATCTAGTTTCTAATACAAACGCTTTCCAAAACATTATGTTTGGACCTAAAGGTGCAGATGGAGAAAGACATGGTGGCATCGCTGGATCTATCAAGAATAGAGTTGTTGATCCTCTTATTGCATTTACTGAAAATGGAATGGAGAAAATCAAGAATTTCTTTACTACTAATTTTGTAGATCCTGTAAAGAGATTTGTTAATCCTCTAATAGATTATGTCAAGGGTAAAGCTAAGAGTATTGTAACAGACTTTATTGATAGTGCTAAAGATATTGTCAAGCGTACTATTGGTGAAAAGTTCGATATTCTATTTGGACCTCTTGTAAATCTTGCTAAAGGATTAGGTAAGAAAGCCTTTGGACTAGCAAAGGGTGTAGTTACTGCTCCTTTTAAAGCTCTTGGTGGTGTTGGTGATGCTCTGCAAAGACACAATATCAATGCAGGCTATACTAGACTATCTGTTGAAGAACGTAAATATTGGCGCAAAGAGCATAATAAGAATAAATTCTTTGGACTCAGAGGAAAGAAGATTAAAGAATCTGCTCTTGATAAGTGGGAACTCAGCCTTGATGAGAATAAGAGAGGCGATCTCATTAGAGAAGCAAATGATTATCTTAATTCTCCTACTGAGCTAAAGAATCAGAAACATAAAGCTCGTCAGGAATTAAGGGATAAGATCACTGCTTCTATGCCTAATGCTGGACTTGGTGAAGATCATGCACTAGGTAAAAAACTCAATAGACTGATGAATAGTGAAGACGTTGTAAAAAATAATGACTACACTAAAGTCAGAAAATTTGTCGAAGGGCTGAATATCAGTGATGAAGACAAAGAGAAACTTAAGAAGTCTATTATTGATACAACTGCTAAAACAACTAAAATTACTGATAAGATTGCTAATTTTGATGTCAATAAAGAGCAATTCTTTAGAGAACAAGGTCTAGATATCAATAGCATGTCTAGCAAAGAACTCAGAAGAATGAGAAATCAGCTAGGTATTGATGTCAAGAATGAAGATGAGAAAGCAAAAGCTAAATCTGAGGATAGACTTAAAGAGCTCAAAGAAAAGGATGAAAAGGCTAAGAAGCTAGCAGAAGAAAAGCGTATGAATATGATTGGCAATATTGTCGATTATGTTTCCATTATCGCTGGATACGTTGAAACTCTAATGGGTAAGACTAAATCTTCTGTCACTGGAAAGCCTTTTGAATCTCCTAGCGAGAATTTTGAGACTCCTCTAATGACTAATGAACAGGCTAAAGCTGAAGAAGCTAAATCTAGAATTGGTAAAGATACAGCAATAGATGCTGAATTTACTGAAGTTAAAGATGATAAGAAGAAGCCTGAAATTGCTATTAATGCAGATGCTATTGATAGAGTAGTAAATCTTGCTACAAGAGGAGTATCTGTAGCAATAATTGCTAAACGACTCAGTATTTCTGTAGATAAAGTAAAAAAGATTATTGCTAATAATAGAGCTGCTATTCTTGCTGCTAAAGCTACTGGACAACTAGATGGAGTTGGAAAGTCTGGTGCACCTGCAAAAGATGGTGGTAAGCTTATTGGGAACGATTCTCAAGATGATGGCGAACAAGGAATCATTACTAAAATAGATGCAGATGGCAATCCTATGCAATATATGTGTAATGCCAAGGGAGAGCTCGTTCTTAATACTGCCGATGCTGCTACTAAAACTGCATCTGAAGAAAAGAAAAAGTCTAATGAACTAAGAGATAGATTCTATGGAATGTGGGTTAATGGAGGAATCCTCGGAAAACTCAAAGATCTACTATCTCCTAAGCAGGAAAAAGAAAAGAAGAAAACTTTACTTGATACTATTAAAGAAAAACTTGCAGATGCTGCAGGCGCAGTTGGCGGAGCAGTTTCGAATTTCTTAGGATCTAGTATCGGAAATTCTCTTACATCTTTCCTTGGATCTCTAGGTAAAGATATTATCACTAATCTTCCTTCTATTCTAGGAACTGCTGCTACAGTAGCTGGTGCTGTTTACCTTGGCAAGAAAGCTGCTGGTACAGATAATGATTCCGGAATGCGTAAGGGAATGGATCCTGAAGAACGTAAGAAGGAAGTAGAGAATTCCAGCCTCTTTAATAAATTCACTCTTGGTGTAGATTCTCTAGAAACTAGAATTAGTGGCAAAAAGATGACCACTTATGATCAAGATGATCATGTGAGTGAATTCTTCACTTCTAAGTGGAAAAAGAGAATTGGAAAGAATGCACTCATGAGCTTTAATCCTGAGACAGCTGCATCTGCTACTGCTGCTTCTAAGCTTATTAGTAAGATTCCTATTGTAGGAAAGACTTTTGGTAAACCTCTAGAAGCTGGCGCTAATGCTGCATCCATTGTTGGTAAAGCAGGAAAGGCTCTAACTGGTAATTTCTCTATCATTGATCCTGATAAGGCATCCACTGCTGATAAGGGTCTAGAACTAGTTTCTAAGATTTCTAGTAAGGCTCTTGGTTCTGTTAAACAAATTCTAAAACTTATATCTAAGAAGCTTGGAAATTCTGGAGAATGGGTAGATTCTGCTGCTGAGAGTATTTCTACTGCTTTGGGCAAAGCTGGATCTAAAGTGTCTGGAGTGCTATCCAAGCTTACTGGTGTTATCTATATTGCACAAATTGCACTCGCTGTTGAAGATGGCTTTGAAGATGCAAGAGCTATGAGCATCTTGGGTATCATTGAAAAGCCTTCTCTTGGTGAAAAGTGTCTAGCTGCTGCATGTAATGGCATTAACTATGCTATTCCTGGTATTGGTGGTATTATTGGTACTTCCACTATCTTTAATATCGTATTTAATGTCCTTTCTAATTTTATTAAGTTTGGTACTCTTGCTACTAAGAGAGCTGAAGCTCAAGAGACTGTTAAACAATATAATGAGGAAACTGGTCATACATACAATGTAGAAGAGTACATCTACAATGTATTGAATATGAGCACTACTCAGGATAAGGTTAAGTCTTGGGCAAAGAATACTGTAAGCTCTGTTAAGAACACTATTACAGATATCAAAGAAGGTAAACTTACTGTTGGACAAGCAGCAGCAAAGGCAGGTAAAGGTATTATAAATGCTGGAAAATCTGCTGGGCATTGGATTGCCGGTGTTGGTAAATCTGCAGTTAATGCTCTTGATAGCACTAAGATAGGGCACAAAGTAGTTTCTGGAGTTAAGACAGTTGCTAAAGCTGCTGGAGAGAAAATCTCTAGTGGTGTTGATGTAGTTAAGGATGCTGTATCTGCATTTAATAAAATGCAAGATAAGTTAAAGGCTACATTTAAGAGCAAGGATACTACATTTGCCGATATGGTAAATACTCATGTTGATATCGATGAAGATAATCCTCTTGCTGGATTTACCAAGGGTGTAGGTGAAGTATCTAAGGTAGTTATGATTCCTAGCCTCTACATTGGAGCTATTGGAAGAAAACTATATAATGACATTTTGAAACCTACTGGGCAATCTCTACTACAGGCTGGTACTGATACTCTTGAAACTTTGAAGTCTGATGGACAACTTGCACTGCAAGGAGATCTGATTGGACTCTGGAAAAATTCTACTACTGCAAGTCAAGACAATGATATGTGGTTCATTCCTGGAATGGCTAATATAGGAGCTAAGGTTGCACTTACTGGGCCTACTATGATATTCGGAGCTGCTAAGCAAGCTTGGGGAGTCATTAAGAGTATTGGTAGCGGAATTAAAGCTGCTGCTGATACACTAGGCAATAGTTATGATGCAGCTAAAGAGTATTGCTCTAATGGCGATATGGGAAGTCTATGGACCAAGACTGATTCTGATAAGGGTGAAGAAGGTCAAACTGCTCTAGGTTCTATTCTATCTGCAACTTCTGACTCTATCATGAAGGTTGCATTGACTATACCTACTGCTGTAAATTGGGTTGGAAAGAAACTCAGTGGGCTATTCAGCAATATAGCTGCTGCAATGCCTGATGTTGGCGTGATGGTCGATGATCTTTGGTCTTTCACCTCTTCTGATAAGAGCATGAATGATTTCTCTAAGACTGTTGATTCTTATAAGTCTAAAGACACTGGTGTATTTAGCCTCATTGGTAATGGTATAACTACTATTATTGGTGGTATTATGCACCTAGCAGTTGGTTTCTTAAAGCCTTTTATTTCTCTTGGAAATAAATTCTCCAATGTGGTTAATTCCGCTGGAGATTGGGTTAATAGTAAACTTACTAGCTTTAAGAATTGGCTAAATGGAGACGATGATGATTCTGATTCTAAAGAAGCATCTGGATCTGGCTCTGGAATTCATACTGAGCAAAAGGGTAACTATACTAAGTTTGGCAATAGTACAATTGATGCAGATGGATGTGGTCCTGCTGTAGCTTCTACTGTTCTTAAAGCTTGGGGCAAGAAGTCCAATATTTACAGTGCTGCAAAGTATGCTGAAAAGATGGGCTATGTAGCTGGAAGTTCTAAGGTAGTAGATAGAGGTACTAAGGCATCTTACTTTGGAGATATCTTCAGTAAGAATGGAATTAGTACTAGATATACAGATAATCAATCTGATATTAATTCTGCTATTGCATCTGGTAATCCTACTGTCTTGCTTGGTGAAGATTCTCAGAATACTTCCAAGTCTAATAGTCCGTTTGGACCTAATCCTCATTATGTTGTAGCACGTGGTGAAGATAACAAGGGAAATGTTATTGTTGATGATCCTGAACTGAAGGGAACTGCACTTTATAAGAAGAGCATTCTTAAGAATGTTAAACTTGGTGCTGTTACCGGTGGTGCATCTGGAGCAACTGATATTATTAATACTGGACTAAATGCTGGATTTAATGCTATGGCTAATACTTCTAGTGGACCTATGTCTAGTATTATTAAGACAATCTTTAGTGGATTTAGTTCCTCCTCTACTGATGCTTCTGGCGATTCCTATGGAGATAGTAGTGCAGGATATGTTTATTCTGGAGATTCTCCGTTCCCCATTGTTACGTCTAAACCTAGTGCTGGTGATCCTTATATTTCTTATTATAATAACTCCAATCGTGGTGGGCAGAATACTTGTATCAATGGATCTCCTACGGACCCTGTATGCAATGTCTTGTCTAACTGTGTTGGCTGGGTTTCTGGTCGTTTCAATCATATATACAGCGTACTATCTGGTGATAAAACCATGAAGTACAAGGCATATCACTGCAATGCTGGCGATATGTATGAAAAGGCTGCTTCTTTCGGTCTTAAAACTGGTTCTACTCCTCAAGCTGGTGCTATCATGGTTTGGGGTAAACAAGGTGGAGCTGGTCACGTTGCTATTGTAGAAAAGGTTATATCTAGTGATGAGGTCATGACCTCTGAATCTGGATATAATTCTTATGCATTTAGAAACAAGAATCGTAAGAAGGGTAATGGAAATTGGGGATCTAATTCTCCTTATTATTTCAAGGGATTCGTTTATAATCCTGCTGTTCAAGATTACTATGCTACTCATTCTACTTCTGGTTCTACTAGTGCGAATGCTAAAACTATCTGGCAGAGACTTAAGACTAAGGGAATGTCTGAAAATGGTATTGCTGGTCTTATGGGATGCTGGAAGAATGAATCGAATTTTAACCCCATTAATTTGGAGAATAAATTTGAGAAGAAGTATGGTAACGATCAACAATACACTCAGTACGTTGATACAAATAATAAATGGCCTGATTCTCCTAATGATCATGTCGGATATGGTTTGGCTCAATGGACTGGTGCAAATGGAAATGCTACCTCTGGTAACCGTAAGCATAATCTACTTGCATATGCTAAGAGTAAAGGAACATCTGTTGGTGATCTGAATACTCAGGTTGATTTTGCTTATGATGAGGTCAAGAATAATTATCCTAAGGCTTATAGTGCATTGATGAGTGCTTCTAATCCTTCGGATGGTGCTGCAGCAGCTCTTGGACTTTATGAAATGCCTGGTTGGGGCGTTGATAGAGCTAAGAGAGATACTAAGTATTATCCGAAACGTAATCAAGCTGCAAATGAGCTTTACAACTCTCTACATGGAACTGCTACTCTTACCGGTACGATTGGTGGTTCTGGCAGTGCACTTGATACATTGGATAAAGAGGCTCAAGCAATTGAAGCTTCTAGAAGAAACTCTGTATCTAAAAAGCCTATTCCTGTTTCTTATGACTTTACTAAGTCTAAGAATACAGCAAAGAAATTCTCTATTAAGAAGAAAGCAATTTCTAAAGGTTCTGCATCTGATATACCTGAGAATCAAGACATCAATACTTCTTCTATGAGTAATGATGAACTTATGCAGGCTATTATACAGTATCTACAGCAAATTGCTAATAATACTTCCAATAATAATACTCTACCTGCAATTCAAAGTATCTTGAGTGGAATTATCTCGAATATGGGTAGCCTTGCTCAACTAGCAACTTCTGCTGCTTCTAGTGGTGGAAATCTATCTGATAAAGCTGCTCAAATGAAAGATAATATCGAACAAGAACTGAATGCAATGAGATCTAAAATGGAAGCATTAGCATCTACTCCGTAAATATTTAATGGGAGTTGGGTGTAATAGCCCAACTCCCTATTAATATTTTATCTGAAAGGAGAATAATATTATGGCAGTCGTAAGCACAGTTGGTGGAACACTAGAAGTGCCTGAATTCACAAAAGATGAAAGATCTGGAATGTCGGCTAATGAACTTGCAGAAACTGAAAAGTTTCTTGGAGATATTCAGAAAACTACTCAACAACCTAATTTTCATTCTATGTCTACTAATATTGCTGGCATATTTGGAATGCCTTACCAGTTTTCTGATTACGTAGATCCTTGCATTAAGCTAAATGGAAAAGATACTCATATTGGGCGTAAATTTAATGAAAAAATATTTTCCATTATGCCTATTCTATTCTTGACTCCTGGTGAACCTAAATTTATGGCTGACTATGGAAATAAAAAATATAAAGCTGTAAAGCAACAGACAGCTGCTAGACTTGCTGGTATGCTAGATGATCCTGGTGACGATGAGTCTAATGAATATGATGAAGGAAGATATTATTCTTTTGAATCCAACTTTCAAGAATATAAAAAGTATGCTAATGTTTCTCTAAGAGCATTAGCTCTATATATGGGAATTGATAAAGTCAGAATACCTGTTCCTGGTGGAAATAAAACTGTTAAATTAGGAAAGCTTAATATAGAAGATTTTCTTAATAGTAGTTTTGCAAAACTATTTGGATCTCAAGTAACAGTTCCTTTTTTCCTTGATGCAGAGACTGCTATAAGTGAATCATTCTCTAATGGAACTACTGAATCTGCACTTTCTCAAACTGTAAATCAATTTTCTCAGAATGCTAGAGAAATTCAATTTATTATGGGATCTAAAGACTTTGGTGGATTAATGGGAAATGTTCAAGATGCAGTTACAGATGTTTCTCAAGCAGTTACTGGAGCAATGTCTGGTATTAGTGATGCTCTTATGGTAAAGAATATGATCAGTAGAGTTGCTGGAGAATTGACTACTATCGTTACTGGTGGTAAGATCGTTTTCCCTGAGATCTGGTCAGATTCTGATTATGATAGATCTTATGATATTAATATTAAACTTAGATCTCCTGACCCTGATCCTGTAAGTATATTCCTTAATGTTTATATGCCTATAGTTCTTTTGGTCTCTATGACAGCTCCTAGACAGATTGGAAATAGTTCTAATTCTTATGAAGCTCCTTTTATTGTAAGAGCTACTTATAAATCTATCTTTAGCTGTGATATGGGAATTATTACTAGCCTATCTATTAATAAAGGTGGATCTGGTAACTGGAACTCTATGGGTATGCCTACATCTGCAGATGTAACTATTAGCCTAAAAGATCTTTATGGATCTATGCAAATTTCTAAGAGAATGGGTCTATTGACAAATACTGCTCAAATGGATTATCTTGCTACAATGGCTGGTGTAGATCTTAATGAATTTGAACCTACACGACAAATTAGACTTGCACATCAAATCATTGGTAATACATTTAATGATTGGGGTGATTATGCATGGGGTGGCATTAAAGCAACAGCAAATAAAGCTGGTGGTAAAATATTCTCTAGATTTGCAGACACAAGATATTTGACATAAAATTATTCCAGAAGGTATTAAATACCTTCTGGATTTTTTAATTTAATATTGGAAATAAATGGATATTATAAAAATGAATATAAAGGAGGATATTCAAAATAAATATGAATAATTCGTTTTAGATTAAGTATATAGTAAAGGAGTTGCATATGCAATTTATTAAGCCTGGTAAGTCTGAATATTATAATCATTGCTATGATTTGGAACATTATTTTCCTACGAAGTGGAATGGACCAATTCATATCTTTGATGATAAATTAAGTGAAATTGCTGTTTATGGAATGGAGGGATTTGCAGAACCGCATTTTCATATTATAACCGATGGACATCCTGATATTTGCATTAAGATTATGACTAATGAATATTATGGAAATCCATCTATTATTCTTAAAGATGATGAGTGTAAAAGGCTCAATGATTTCTTAAAGACTAGAACTTGCTGTATATATAAATATACACCTGCAAATAGTACTGTTTGGAGTGAACTATTTGAAACATGGAATAATGGAGATGGAAATGTTGGATATGGATATTACGAAGCCGAAAAATATATTAATAATATTCCAGATTATTCAATAATTCATCGTAATTCTGATTTTATAATTCCAGATATTGAAATGGATACAGAACTTGGAATTTGTAAAATTGAATATGCTCCCAATGGTAGTTCAATTACTATTAATTTTGTGCATGATGAAAATATTATTGCATATGCTGATATGTTAAACAAAACTGCATATATTGATTGTAGATTTGTAGAGAAAAAATATAGAGAAAATTTATATTTTAATTTAAATAGATGGCTCTATAATGAATTATCACTGAATAATGTCTATCTCTATAATTATCAGTATATTATTATGAATTGGCTTCATTGTGGATATACTCCAGGAATTAATTATTTGGATCCATATTATGATTGGAACAAACTAAAAATTAGATTTATTAATAAGGAGAATTAAAGATGTCTATATTTACTGAGAAATATTGTAGCGAATTACTTGAGCAACAGTCTTCTGAAAAAGGAATTAAACTCGGAGAAATTATATTGCCAGATAATGAGCCTAAGAATGCACGGCATAATAATGGTAGATATGATAATATAAGATTCAAGCATACTGATAATTTGGAAATTTGGGTATATCCTAATGATAATGGAAAGATTCCTCATTTTCATGTAAAGAGGGATGGCAAACCTGATGCTTGTATTATGATTATGGATAATCAATATTTCACTCACGGTAGCCATACAGGTATTTTGAATAAGAATGAAGCAGGATTATTAAATAATTGGCTAAGTCAAATTGTTAAGAAGACAGGAACAACAATGTGGACTGTCATTAGGGATGATTGGAATGCTAATGATGAAAGAGGAGCGAAAGTTCCTATTAGTGTTGCTCAGCCAGATTATTCTTATATTAAACCTTATAAAGGCTAAATAATGTACAGGAGGAGTAGGATAATAGTATCCTACTCCTTTTTATTTTTTTTTATTTTTAAATTAGCGATAACGGTACAATAAAGAATTTGTGAAAGGAGGTGTGCTTCTTTTGAGTAAATCTAGAAAAGAAAAATCAGAAGAATATGATCAGAAATATGGATGTATTCCAAGAGATAATGACGAACGATTAGCTTGGCTAATTGATCAATTTAAATTATCTCCAGCAAGAATGAATGATATTATTGAGAAGAAAAGAAATATGGAAACTTTTCTTCAATATTATGAATATAAACTCATTCTATATGAAGATCCAGAAGGCGCTAAGAGACCTAGATTTAGATTAGTAAATAGAAAGAATTATATGAACGTAGCAATTCAAGCAAAAGACTTCGTTCATGTATATTCTCCTAATGCTGCAGATGATCATAGATTTATGCATAGATTAGTGGATCAAGAGCTAATTCAGTTAAATGGGCTCATTTCTACACCTATGCAAGTATCAATAAACACATTTTCGCGTACACCGTCTTATTTCAATCAAGCAGATACTATACTTGCCGAAATTGGTCTTCATAGACCAATGCAGAAGCCAGATGTAGACAATATTGAGAAAAAATATTATGATGCATTTAATTATAATATTTGGCTAGATGATAGTCTTATTATAGATGCAGATATACATAAATATTATTCAGTATTGCCAAGACTTGAAATATATATTCGATATTTAAATTATATTACCAATGCTTATCAATATAATCAGATAATCAATAGAAAAGATTATAAACCTGAATTTGGTATAAGCTATCTAGATAGCATGGGTAATCCAATATAGGAGTGAATTATAATGGCTATTCCTTTTAGTAAAAGTGCTCTCAGAAATGAAAAAGATAAAATGGCTAAAGAACTATATGAACAGAAGAAAGCAGCTATAAATAATAATACTCATACTTATGATGAGGATACATCTTCTCTAAGTGGAACAGCTACTGAATTTAAATTTAGAAAGAATCCAGTAGATGAAGATAAATCTACTGTTCTATCTAAGAATATTCAGTGTGCTAAAGCAGACAAAGGTAAGTTGCCCATTTCTTTGGTTCCGATGTTTATTATCAAGTGTATTGCAGCTATTCGTAAGTATGGTGAAGAAAAATATCATGCTCCTAATAACTGGGTTCTAGTAGATAAACAAAGATATGTAGATGCAATGTGGAGGCATCTAATTGCATATCAAGAGGGAGAAATATATGATAAAGAATCTGGTCTTCCTCATCTCTGGCATGCTGCCTGTAATATGGCATTTATCCTTGAAATGGAATCTCCTGATTGGGATGTCCGTAAACAACAGCTAATTGCATCTGATCCTAAGCTGCAGGAACAGCTGAAGAAATATATGGAGGATAATAAGTAAATGAACGCAACTTATACTGATGAGATTACTAGTATGATTAGTAATCTTCGAAATAGTATTTATAACTCCGATGCTTTTATTCAGAATACTATTAATAAGCTAAATGCTTCTGGATATAATCCTGTATTTAGCTATGATCCTGCTGGTGGTATTAATATCTTAATTACTATTGATGGCTTTAATATTAATGCTATTAATGAGTATATCATTGAGATTAAATCTGCTATCTATTCTGCTATTCGAACTGTTAATCCTGATATGACTATTACTAATGATATTCTTAGCATTCTATTCAATATAATCTATGCAGGAAATAATACATTAATGGTGAAGCTATGAAACTTATTGCATCTAAAGGTTCTAAAACTAAAGCATTCCATTATTCATATTGCAAATATGCTAAGAATATTAAGAGTAGTAATATCATAGAATTTAATAGTATAGATGAAGCAGAAGAACAAGGATATTATCAATGCCCTATATGCTCTAGAATTATTGTAAAATATAATGAAGATAGAGTAAATATAGATAATTATTTATGCTCTCATTATCTGAAGATGTATATTGAAGGTGGATCGATGTACATTGATAATGTATTTTCTTCTTGGAAAATATGTGCAAGACCTAAAGCAATGGATCTTATGCTATATCATGCAAATACTGAAAATTATGGTGAGCTACCAATTAAGAATGGCCATCTAATTCATCATTATCATATTCAGAAATATCGTGGTAAATCTGATATTCTGAGTATGCTAAAATATATTGTAGCTCATGATAAGTATAAGGTAAAAGTTCTAAATGATTTTAGAAGACTTCCTTGTCATACTCATAAGCAGAGACTTATTCATGATGCAGAGATGAGAAAGTCTCGTAAACTTCAAGAAGTATACAAGAGAAACTTTATTCTTAAAGTAAAACTAGAATCTGATGAATAAAAATAGGAGTAGATCATAATGATCTACTCATTTTATTTTATTTCAAATAGATATTATAAATTTGTGTACTGATATCCAAATAGTATTTCATTCTTGGAGG
>ENA-OPFG01000697-OPFG01000697.1-human-gut-metagenome-genome-assembly--contig:-NODE-697-length-20946-cov-2.663013_pt1 | contig 20946 bp, 17 predicted proteins | sample MGYA00241304_ERZ501542 | MGnify/ENA primary metagenome ERZ501542 (study PRJEB25962, sample SAMEA2042427) | human gut metagenome | biome: human gut; feature: human-associated habitat; material: faeces...
ATTCAATAACACCTGTTACGTCTGTTGTTCTGAAATAGAATTGTGGTCTATATCCATTGAAGAATGGTGTATGACGTCCACCTTCTTCTTTTGTTAGAACGTATACTTGTGCTTTGAATTTTGTATGTGGATGAATTGTTCCTGGTTTTGCAAGAACTTGACCACGTTCAACTTCTGTTCTTTGGATACCTCTTAATAATGCACCAATATTGTCTCCAGCTTCTGCTTGATCCAATATTTTTCTAAACATTTCAACACCTGTAATTGTTGTTTTCTTAGGTTCTTTTGAAAGACCTACTATTTCAACTTCATCTTGTAATTTAACTGTTCCTCTTTCAACTCTACCTGTAACAACTGTTCCTCTACCACTGATAGTCATAACGTCTTCAATTGGCATTAAGAATGGTTGGTCTACTGGTCTGTCTGGTGTTGGTATATAGCTATCAACTGCATCCATTAATTCTTTCATTGGAGCATATACTGGATCATTAGGATCTGTTGATGTGCTCTCTAATACTTTTAATGAAGAACCTTTTATAATTGGAATTTCATCTCCTGGGAAATCATAGCTTGATAATAAGTCTCTAACTTCCATTTCTACTAATTCTAATAATTCTGGATCGTCAACCATATCGCATTTGTTTAAGTAAACAACGATATATTTAACACCAACTTGTCTAGCAAGTAATATATGCTCTCTTGTTTGAGGCATTGGTCCATCAGCTGCAGAAACAACTAATATAGCACCATCCATTTGTGCAGCACCTGTAATCATGTTTTTAACATAATCAGCGTGTCCTGGACAGTCAACGTGTGCATAGTGTCTTTTATCTGTTTCATATTCTACGTGAGCTGTGTTAATTGTAATTCCTCTTTCTTTTTCTTCTGGAGCACTATCGATTTGATCATATGCTTCATATTTTGCTTTTCCTAATAAGCCTAAATATTTTGTAATAGCTGCTGTTGTTGTTGTTTTACCATGGTCAACGTGACCAATTGTACCAATGTTAACATGTGGTTTTGTTCTTTCAAATTTTGCTTTAGCCATTTAAATTTCCTCCTTAATTTTAGTGTTAGAATTTTTCTAACCTTTTTATATTTTTAAAATTAATAACTAATTTTTAACACTTGCATTTTATAACAAATTTGAGAAAAATGCAAGTATTTTAACTATTTTTAATTTAGTCTTTTTTTGCTCTTGAAGATACTATTGTCTCCAATATTGATTTTGGAACTTCTTCATAATGTGATGGCTCCATAGAGTATGTTCCTCTTCCTTGTGTTTTAGAACGTAAATCTGTTGCATATCCAAACATTTCTGATAATGGAATAAAGCTTCTTATTACTTGGTTTCCGCTTTGTGCTTCCATACCTTCCATTCTACCACGTCTTGAATTAACGTCTCCTATAACATCTCCCATATATTCTTCTGGAACTGTTATTTCAACTTTCATTATTGGTTCTAGAATAACTGATTTAGCTTGCTTACAGCCTTCTTTGAATGCCATTGAAGCAGCTATTTTAAATGCCATTTCTGAAGAGTCAACTTCATGGTAAGAACCATCTACCAAAGTTGCTTTAAAGTCTATAACTGGGTATCCAGCTAATATACCACTTTCAGCAGCTTCTCTAATTCCCTCTTCAATAGGTTTGATGTATTCTTTTGGAACAACACCACCAACAATTTTGCTTTCAAATTGAATTCCTGTACCTGGCTCTAATGGTTCCATTTCTAGCCATACATGACCATATTGTCCACGTCCACCAGATTGACGAATAAATTTACCTTCAACTTTTACTTTGTTTCTAATTGTTTCTTTATAAGAAACTTGTGGTTTACCTACTGTACATTCTACTTTAAATTCTCTTTTTAATCTATCAACAATAATGTCTAGATGTAATTCTCCCATTCCTGCTATAACTGTTTGACCTGTTTCATGGTTTGTATATGTTTTGAATGTTGGGTCTTCTTCTGCAAGTTTAGCAAGAGCTATGCCCATTTTTTCACTATTAGCTTTGTCCTTAGGTTCAATAGCTATATCAATAACTGGCTCTGGGAATTCCATTGATTCTAATATAACTGGATGTGCTGGATCACAAAGTGTATCACCTGTTGATACTTCTTTTAATCCAACTGCTGCAGCTATATCTCCAGCATATACCTTGTCAATATCTTGTCTATGGTTAGAATGCATTAAAAGGATTCTTCCCATTCTATCTTTTTTATCTTTATTCGCATTTAATATTGTTGAGCCAGCGTCTAATGTTCCTGAATATACTCTAAAGAAACATAATTTTCCAACAAATGGATCTGTTGCAATCTTAAATGCTAATGCTGCAAAAGGTTCAGAATCAGATGTTTTTCTTTCTGTTTCTTCTCCATCTAATGTAACACCTTTTATATGTGGTATATCTAGTGGAGATGGCATAAAGTCAACTACTGCATTTAATAATTCTTGAACACCTTTGTTTTTATATGATGAACCGCATACAACTGGAACAATTTTATTATTAATTGTACCTGTTCTTAAACCTTTTTTAATTTCTTCTTCAGATAATTCTTCACCATCTAAGTATTTCATCATCAATTCATCATCTTGTTCTGCAACTGCCTCTATTAACTTTGCTCTAAACTCTTCTGCTTGAGCTTTCATATCTTCAGGAACTTCTCCTTCTTCTATTACTTTGCCTAAGTCATCCTTATGAATAAAAGCTCTCATTTTTATTAAATCTACTATTCCTTTGAATTGGTCTTCTGCACCAATTGGTAATTGAATTGGAACTGCATTTGCTTTTAATCTGTTGTGTAGTTGTTCTACACAAAGCATAAAGTTAGCTCCAGTAATATCCATTTTATTTACATATACCATTCTAGGAACTTGATATTTGTCTGCTTGTCTCCAAACTGTTTCTGTTTGTGGTTGTACTCCACCCTTTGCAGCTAATATTGTAACTGCACCGTCAAGTACTTTTAAAGATCTTTGCACTTCAACGGTAAAGTCAACGTGTCCAGGAGTATCTATTATATTAATTCTATTTCCTAACCATTGGCATGTTGTAGCAGCAGAAGTAATTGTAATACCTCTTTCTTGCTCTTGAACCATCCAGTCCATTGTAGCTTCGCCTTCATGAACTTCTCCAATTTTGTGAGTTTTACCTGTATAGAACAATATTCTCTCTGTTGTTGTTGTTTTTCCTGCATCAATATGTGCTACAATTCCTATATTTCTTGTTTTATCTAAAGGAAACTCTCTTCCAGCCATTTTTTTCCTCCTTCTATTTGTATTCTATATTTTTAAAGTTTTAACGTTGTTAAAACTTTAGAATTTGTAATGTGCAAAAGCCTTATTAGCTTCAGCCATTCTATGCATATCTTCTTTTTTCTTAAATGCTCCACCATTTCCAGCAACAGCATCTAATATTTCTGCAGATAATTTCTCTGCCATTGTTTTTTCATGTCTGTTTCTAGCATAAACGACTAACCATCTTAAACCTAATGTTTGTCTTCTTTCTGGTCTAATTTCTATTGGAACTTGGTATGTCGCTCCACCAATTCTTCTAGCTTTAACTTCTAGAACAGGCATAACATTTTCAAGTGCTGCTTCAAAAACTTCTAGTGGATCTTTTTGTTCTTTTTCTTTTATAATATCAAATGCATCATAAACTATTTTTTGAGCAACTGTTTTTTTACCATCTAGCATTACATTGTTAATTAGTTTTGTAACAACTTTGCTATTATATATTGGATCTGGTAAAACTTCTCTTTTTGCTATATATCCTTTTCTTGGCACTATTCTTCCCTCCTTATAAAATTTGATACTAATATTTACCTAGTATCTTAGGTACTCTAAAAAGTTCAATACTAATTCTTCTCAAAACTTTTTCAGTTTAGTGCTATATAATTTATTTTTATTTAAGTACCTTAAATTAATAAGTTATATGCACTATGGTATAAATCAAATTTATTTTTTAGGACGCTTAGCTCCATACTTTGATCTACCTTGCATTCTGTCTTTAACACCTGCTGTATCAAGTGTTCCTCTTATAATATGGTAACGTACACCTGGAAGGTCTTTTACTCTTCCTCCTCTTATTAAAACAACACTGTGTTCTTGTAGGTTGTGTCCTATACCTGGAATATAAGAAGTTACTTCATAGCCATTTGAAAGTCTTACTCTGGCAACTTTTCTTAATGCTGAGTTTGGCTTTTTAGGTGTTACTGTTTTTACAACTGTACATACACCTCTTTTTTGTGGTGCTCTTTTATTGGTCATTTTTTTCTTCATAGAATTATAACCATGTTGTAAAGCTGGTGATGTAGATTTAGTTGTAGCAGATTTTCTTCCTTTTCTTACTAATTGGTTAATTGTTGGCACTTAAATTTCACCTCTTTTCAAATAAAATCCGCTAGGTAAAATGCTATATTTTTCATTTTACACTAGCGGTTTCTATTTTATCATTTTTTTCCAGATATGTCAATGGTTTTAATCGTTTTCTTCATTATACCCAGCTTTTATTTGCTTTTATTTATTCTATGCTTCTGGTTCTACTAAACCATAGTTTTTATTATCTTTCATTCTATATATAACATTTACTTTTCCAGTTTCTACATTTATAAATGTTAAAAATCTATCTTGTGGTTTCTCTTCTAACTTTAATTTTGCATCTTCTGGAGTTAAAGGTTTTATATCATAATATAATGTTTTTAATATTTCACCTTCTATTTCTTTTTCTTCTTCTTGTCTTAATTCTTCTTTTCCTCTAATTGATTCTGTCATATTTTGTTTATCTTTTTTTGTCTTCATTTTTCTTATTTGACCTTCTAATATGTCTATGTCTTTATCTATTGAAGCATATAAGTCTCTATGTGCTGTAACAGCTCTAAATCTATCTGTTCCCATTTTTACATCTATTTGCGCAACTTGTTCAGATCCTTCTGTTTTTATTGTTGCATTTACCTCAAATTCATCTCCGAAATATTTTACCAATCTTTCAGCTTTTTTTTCGATGTATTCTTTTATTGCGTCTGTAGCTTTTAAATCCTTTCCTGTTATTGTTATATTCATAACTATCTCTCCTTCCAATTTTTACAATATTATCGTTGGTACTTTCTTATTATAGTTGTTATGCTTATTTTTTTCAAGAGATTTTTAAAATTTTTGTGTTTTATATAGTTAAATTCCCATAACAATTTTTTTATGCTAACCTCTTGCAAATTTCGTATTTCCGTGTTAAAATATATTTTGTTATTATTTACTAACTTAAAGGGAGGTGCAAATTATGCCAAATATTAAATCTGCAATTAAACGTGTTAGCGTTATCGAAAAGAAAACTGCTAGAAATAATATGATTAAATCTGGATACAAATCAGCTGTTAAAAAGTTTGAACAAGCTGTTGAAAATAAAAACGTAGAAGAAGCTACAAAGTTATTCTCAGAAGCTACAAAGAAAATAGATCAAGCTTGTACAAAAGGTGTTATTGTAAAAAACACAGCTGCTAGAAAAAAATCTAATTTAGCAAAAAAATTAAATGCTATAAATGCATAAATAACAAAAAATTGTGCACAGTTTTTTGTCAAAAAGAAGTTCCTATTTCAGGAACTTCTTTATTGTTTCTTTTATTTCTTCTAATTTTACTAATTCGCTTTCTGTCTCTTTTCTCTGTTTTAGCTCTATTAGTCCTTCTTCGACTTTTTTTCCTACAGTTATTCTTAATGGTATTCCAATTAAATCCATATCATTAAATTTTACTCCTGGTCTCTCATCTCTATCATCTAATATAGTTTCTATGCCCATATTCTGTAACTCTGTATAAATTTGTTCTGCTATTTGCTTCTGCTTTTCGTCTTTGTTGCTTATTAAAACTATACATACCTTATATGGTGCTATATTCATTGGCCATATAATTCCTTTGTCATCATGGTTTTGCTCTACTACTGCTGCTATCATTCTTTCTACACCTATCCCATATGATCCCATTACAACTGGTTTTAATTCATTATTTTCGTCCAAATAATTTAAGCCTAAGCTTGACGAATATTTTGTTCCCAATTTAAATGTGTTTCCTACTTCTATACCTTTTTTAAAGTGTATGTGTCCTTTACATTTTGGACATAAATCTCCTTCTTGTATGTTTCTTATGTCTGCAACAATTTCTGGTTTAAAATCATCTATATTTACATTTATATAATGATAATTTGTTTCATTTGCTCCTACTAAAAAGTTTTTCATATATTTAATTCCATTATCCATTATAATAGGAATATTTAGTCCTATTGGCCCCGCAAATCCTACTTCTGCATTTGTAATTCTCTTTACATCTTCTGCTTCTGCTAGTCCAACTTCCTTTGCATTTAACAATTTCTGAAGTTTTACTTCGTTTACATCTTTGTTTCCCTGTACCATACATGCATAAAATTTACCATCAACATTGTATATTAGCGTCTTTACAAATTTTTCCGGGTTCTCCTGTAAATAATTTGTTAGTTCATCTATTGTTCCCATATGTGGTGTATTTATCTTTTCATATTTTTTCTTTTCCTCTTTGTTTTCCATTTCTTCATCAATACATTTACTTACTTCTATGTTAGAAGCATAATCACAATTATCGCACAATACCAAAATATCTTCTCCTACATCTGTTACTGCTTGAAATTCCTCTGATAGCAATCCACCCATTATTCCAGTATCTGCTCTAACAACAACATAGTTTAGCCCTATTTCTTTGCAAATCTTATTATATGCCTCAAATTGCTTTTGATAAGATTTATCTGATTCTTCTTGATTTATATCAAAACTGTATGCATCTTTCATTGTAAATTCTCTTGTTCTTATTAGTCCTAATCTTGGTCTTATTTCATCTCTATATTTATTTCCTATTTGATATAAAGTGTATGGAAAATCCTTATATGATTTAGATTTCATCATTGCTGCCAATACAAAGAATTCTTCATGAGTTGGTCCCAAAGCATATGGTCTATTATATCTGTCATTTAATTGAAAGATAGAAGGTCCAAACAATTCATATCGTCCTGATTTTTGAAATACATCTATAGGAAGTAATAATGGCATTGTTACTTCTTTAGCTCCTGCTTCATTCATATGTTTTCTTATTATATTTTTAACATTATCTACTACTTTTTGTCCTAGTGGCAATTTCATATAAATTCCATTTCCAACTTTTTTAAACATACCACTTTTAACTAATAAATTTCCACTTATAGACTCCTCGTCTTTCAAATCTTCCCTTATTGTATAAAAAAAACTTTCACTTAACTTCATTTATTTTCATTCCTTCCTTAAGGCATACTTTAGACAACTGCCCCATCATTTTCTTGTTCTTCTTCCTGCTCACTCGGTATAGGAGCCTCTGCTTTTTCCTCTATAATTTCGTCTATTACTATTTGTCTATTTTCATCAAGTTTGTATTTTGGTAAATCTGGCAAATCACTTAGATTTGACATTCCAAACATTTTCAGAAAATGTGTGGTTGTAGAAAATGTCATTGGTCTACCTGGTGCATCTGATTTTCCTGACTCTGCAATTAAATTATACTCTAATAATTTATATATTGTTCCATCCGAATTTACCCCTCTTATTGCTTCTATTTCTGCTCTTGTAATTTTAGGATTATATGCAATAATAGCGAGTGTTTCCAGTGCTGCCTGTGATAAGTTTGGTTTCGCTCTATTGTCAAATATTGGATATATATAATCAAAATACTCTTTTTTAGTACATAGTTGATATGAGCCTTCAATTTCTATTATTTCTATCCCTCTATTTAAATTCTTATAATCTTCTTTCATACTTTCTATTATATTAGCAATTTCGTTTGCTCCTAATTCCAAAGATGACATAAGTTCTGTCATCTTAACTTCTCTACCTGCCGAATACAAAATCGCCTCTATTATTGCTTTGTTTTTTTCTATTTCCATATAAATTCAATTCCTTTTATTAAAACATTTAATTTTTACAAATCACAAATTTTACCTCCACCAAGTACAATATCATCTATATAAAATACCACTGATTGTCCTGGTGTTATTGCTCTTTGTGGCTGATTAAATACTACTCTTATTTTGCCTTCTTCTTCTGGGTAAATTGTACATTCAGCTTCTTTTGCAGCATATCTTATTTTTGCTTTTACATCCATCGGCCTTGTTATTTCATCCATTAATATTAAATTTATTTCATTTGCTATTGCCTCTTTTGAAAATATTTCTGTTTCTTCCCCAACTATTAATTCATTTTTTTTGGGATTAAATCCTTTTACAAATAGTGGAACTTCATTTGAAATTCCAAGTCCCTTCCTTTGCCCAATTGTATATTTATAAAGTCCTTCATGTTTTCCTAGGATTTTTCCTTCAGTATTTACTATATTTCCAACCTTTGCTTTTAAATCAGATTTTGCCTCTAAAAATTTTTTATAATCTCCTTCTGGTATAAAGCATATATCTTCACTATCCGGCTTTCTTGCCACTTGCAAATTATGCTCCTCTGCAATTTTTCTTATTTGCTCTTTATTCTCAAAATCCCCTAATGGGAATAGTACCTTATCTGTCATCTGTCTTGGCAAATTATATAGCACATAGCTCTGGTCTTTTTTTCCTGCATTTGATTTTTTTAATACATATTGTTTATATTTTTCGCTATATTCGATTTTTGCATAATGCCCTGTTGCAATATAATCACAATTCAGTTTTTTTGCCATTTCATACATCAAGCCAAATTTCAAGTACTTATTACATTCTATACATGGGTTTGGAGTTCTGCATTTTTTATACTCAGATATAAAATCTTGTATTACACATTTATTAAATTCTTCCTTAAAATTTAATACATAATGTGGTATATTCAAAACATCACATACTCTTTTTGCATCCATTGTAGAGTTTAAATTACAACATCTACCCTCAACACATTCGTCATCACTTTCCCATAGTTTCATTGTTGCACCAATTACTTCATATCCCTTTTCTTTTAAAAGAAGGGCAGATACTGAGCTATCTACCCCTCCACTCATTCCTATTAAAACCTTTTTCATTTTTTTTATCCTTCCTTGAGTCAAAACCTTTATTCATCTATTTTTATATGTACATCTTTTAATTGCTGTTCTGTTACTTTGCTTGGTGCTCTCATTAGCAAATCTCTTGCCTTTTTATTTTTAGGGAAAGCAATAACTTCTCTTATATTGTCAGAGTTTGCTGCAAGCATTACTAATCTGTCTAATCCAGCTGCTGCTCCTGCATGCGGTGGTGTACCATATTGGAACGCGTTATATAATGCCCCAAATTTTGTTTTAATTGTTTCTTCTTCATATCCCGCAATTTCAAATGCTTTAACCATTATCTCTGGGCTATGGTTTCTTACTGCACCTGATGTTATTTCATACCCATTGCAAACAGCATCATATTGGTAAGCCAAAATATCTAGTGGATTTTTTGTTATTAATGCTTCCATGCCTCCTTGTGGCATTGAAAATGGATTATGATTAAAATCTACTGTTCCTTCATCTGATAATTCATACATTGGGAAGTCAACTATAAAGCAGAATTTATATACTCCCTTTTCAATTAAATCTAATCTTTTACCCAATTCTAATCTTACTCCACCTGCTATTTTTTGTGCTTTTTTAAATTCATCTGCAATAAAGAAAATTGCAACGTTTGGTTTAGCGCCAATTTCTTCTAACCCTTTTTTTATTTCTTTAGTTATAAATTTAGCTATTCCGCCTGTAATCTCATTTTCCTTTTCAAATTTAACCCAGGCTAATCCTTTTGCTTCTAGTTCATTTACAGCATATTCTCCCATATTATCAAAGAATTTTCTTCCTTGTTCTGCGCCATTCTCTACTATTATTGCTTTTATAGTTTTTTCCTTAAAAGCATTAAATTCTGTATCTTTAAATAATTGTGTTACATCTTGTATAATTAATGGATTTCTTAAATCTGGTTTATCACTACCGTATTTTTCCATTGCCTCTTTATATGGTATACGAGGAAATGGAGTGTCTGTAATCTTCCAGTTTGTATGTTTTTTAAATATTGTTGTAAAAATATCTTCTAATACTGACAATACATCTTTTTGTTCTGCAAAACTCATTTCAAAGTCTAATTGATAAAACTCGCCTGGTGCTCTGTCTGCTCTAGGGTCCTCATCTCTAAAACATGGTGCTATTTGATAATATTTATCAAATCCAGAAACCATTAACAATTGTTTAAATTGTTGTGGTGCTTGAGGTAGAGCATAGAACTCTCCTGGGTGTAATCTGCTTGGTACCAAGAAATCTCTTGCACCTTCTGGCGAAGAATTTGCAAGTATTGGTGTTTGTATTTCTGTAAAACCAAGCTCGTCCATTTTATTTCTAATAGTTTTCATTATTTCACTACGAAGTATAATTGTTTTATGCAATTTCTCGTTTCTCAAATCTAAAAATCTATATTCTAATCTTAAGTCTTCTCTTGCATCTGCTGCTTTTTCCGAATTTACTTCAAATGGTAATATGTTTTTACACGTTCCAAGCACTTCTATTTTTTTTGCTTCTATTTCTATTTCGCCTGTAGGTATTTTAGAATTTTTATTTGTTCTTTCTATTACTGTTCCATCAACTTGAATAACACACTCTGTTACAAGATTATCTGCACAATTATCATTTACAATTATTTGAGTTATGCCAAATTGATCTCTTAAGTCTATAAACTTCATTGAGCCTAAATTTCTTATTCTTTGAACCCATCCAGCTATTACTACATTTTCTCCTACATTTTTAATATTTAATTCTCCACAATTTTTGTTTCTATACATATGTTTCCTCCCAAATCTTATGTCAAATATTCTATCATAATTTATTTAGTTGTACAAGTAAAATTTAACATTTTTTTCATTGTTATATATCTATATTTACTTGATTTTTTTTAATTTGTATACTACTATAATTATATAAAATAAAAAAGGGGAGGAAATTTTATAATGAACGAGCAAAAGACTGAACAAAGTGAAACAGAGTCAGTATATGATGAAATTAAAGTAGAAAAAAAAGTGGAAAGAACTGATTCCTATTTTGATGGCAAAGTCCTAGAATTAATTGGATATGGCATTTTATCTTTTCTAATAACTGCTGCTACTTTAGGAATTGCATCTGCATGGGCAGAGAAATTATTAATTGCTTATAAAATAGACCATACTATTTACAATGGAAAAAGATTAAAATTTGAAGGAACTGGCGCCTCTTTATTTGTACAAAAGTTTAAATGGATATTTTTTACTATTATAACATTGGGAATTTATAGTTTTTGGATTCCAATAAGAATGGAACAATGGATAGTTTCAAATATTCACTTTGAAGATGAAACATTTGTAAAAGGTGAAAGCTATTTTGATGGTGGGGTTTTAGGAGTAATAGGTGTAAATTTACTTTGCAATTTCCTAACTATTATTTCTTTAGGAATACTATATCCTTTTGGAATATGTTACAAGCAAAAATGGCTCGCAAAACACACCATTATAAATCGCAAAAGAATTGTATTTAATGGAAGTTCTTTAAGTTTAATTGGTCATTATTTGTTATGGTGGTTTTTAACTGTTATTACATTTGGAATTTATGGCTTTTGGTTACCTATTAAGATGGAAAACTGGAAAGCACAAAATACTCATATAAGATTAAAAGGAGAAGAAGAGCCAAAAACTTCTATGGTCCCTGCAATTATAGCTATTATAATATTTGTTGTGCTTGTTGTATGTACTCTAGTTTCTGCTATTATTAAATATAACAACATCAAAAGCGATGACACAAGTGATAAATTTTATATTGAAAAAGTATTATTAGATTTTAAAAACAATGTTAATAACAAAAATAATGGAAAAAATTCATTTATACAAGTGCCACTTAATTCAAGTGAATCTACTTCTTTTGATGATGATAATGAAACCACAAATACCATTAAATATACAACAAATGATTTTTATAGATATACTACTGTAACACTAATAGATAGTGTTACATATTATGGTTCACCTAGTCATGATACTGATGTAGTGGCTTCAATAGAAAATGGTTCAATTGCCATAAGCGAAAGTATGGGAGCAGTATTAATTGAAAATACTAATGCTAAATATTTATACAAAGTAACTAAATCAGTATTTAACGATATAGATTTATATTTTATAACAAAAAATAACGATTTATATGTAATACATGATCCAAATTCAAGTGATCCTAACCAACAAAAAATCAAAGTTGCCAGTGGTGTAGCTGAATTCCTAGGAAATGGCGGACCAGAGAGTATAAAAGTATTATTAACAGATGGAACAACAGAAAATATACAATATTAAAAAGAGGGTTTTCCCTCTTTTTAATATAATATATACTTTATTAAAACAAATTTTTGAAACTTTCTTGCTTATTTCTTATTCAAACAGTGCTAATATATCATCTTTTGATAATTTATTTATAAAAGTTGCATCTGTTGATAACATATTATCTATTAATTTTGCTTTTTTCTGTTGTAGTTCATATATTTTTTCTTCTATTGAGTTTTTTGTAATTAGTTTATATACTTGTACATTTCTTTTTTGACCTATTCTATATGTTCTATCTGTTGCTTGGTTCTCTGCAGACAAATTCCACCATGGGTCATAATGTATTACCATGTCAGCTCCTGTAAGGTTTAAACCTGTTCCACCCGCTTTTAACGAAATTAAAAATACTTTTATATTTTCATCTGTATTAAATTTATCTACTAACTCTATTCTTTCTCCAACTTTAGTTTGTCCTGTTAATTTAAGATATTTTACTCCAATGTTTTTCAATTTTTCCTCTATTATTTCAAACATTGAAGTATAGCTTGAAAACAGTAGTATTTTGTGTCCTCCTAATACAGCATCTTGTATTATTTCTATACATTGGTTTAGCTTACTGCTTTCTCCCTCATATTCTCTTAAAAATAATTTTGGATGGCAGCATATTTGTCTTAATCTCATTAACAGTGATAATATTTTTATTTGACTTTTTTCAAATCCATTTATATCTATCTGGCTCATTATTTCTTTTCTAGCTTGTGCCATATATGACATATATATATTATATTGCTCTTCTGACATTTCATTATTTAATATAGTTACAGTTTTGTCTGGAAGTTCTGTTAAAACCTCCCCTTTTGTTCTTCTTAAAACAAATGGCTCAATTTGTTTTTTTAACTTGTTCATTACATCTTCATTTTGTTCTTTTATTATAGGTGTTTCATATAGTTCTTTAAATTTTTTATATTTGTATAAATAACCAGGCATTATAAAATCAAATATTGACCATAACTCAGAAAGTGAGTTTTCTATCGGTGTTCCTGTTAATGCAAATTTTGTTTCTGCATTAATTGTTTTTATTGCTTTTGAGTTCTTTGTATTATTATTTTTTATATATTGTGCTTCATCTGCTACAACATATTTAAAACAATAATTTTCATATAAATCTATGTCTCTTTTTAAAGAATCATATGATGTAATTATTACTTGATATTTGCCTATTTCTTCTATTTTTCTTTTTCTCTCTAAGTAATCGTCACTTATTACTAATGCTTTTAACGTGGGAGTAAATTTTTGAATTTCATTATACCAATTTAGTGCTAAAGAGCTTGGGCATATTATTATAGAGGGCTTTACATTTCCTTTGTTTTTCTGAACATATGAAAGTATAACAGCTAATAATTGTATTGTTTTTCCTAAGCCCATATCATCTGCTAAAATTCCTCCCATTTTGTATTGTTCTAATGTTCTCAACCATTTATAACCTATTTTTTGATATGTTCTTAATTCTGCATTTAATTTTGGTGGAATTTTTGTACTTAAATCTATTTGCCTATCTTCTATTTGGCTAATCATATTCTTATAATACTCATTTTTTTGTATATTAGTATTAGGCATGTTTTTAAATATTTTTTCTAAATATAAAGCTCTATATATTGGCAATTTTATTGAATTTTCTTCTACATTTTCATCTTCTATTTCTATGTTATCTGTCAAATTTTCTAAAAAATCTAAACTGCTATTTTTTTCTAAAGAAATATAAGTTCCATCTTTTAATCTATAAAATTTCTTTCTTAGTTTGTATTTATTTATAATATCTTTTATTTCATAAATATTAAATTTAAAATCTTCCAAGTTTATGTCTAATAAATTGTTTTCTATTTTTACTCCTATTGATTTTATTTTTATTTTTTTTATGTCCTTTTTTTTGAAGTCTTCTGCAACCAAGACTTCAAATTTTTTCATATAATCTTCTATTTCCTTTGATAAAAAATTATATATTTTTTCATCATTTGCTAATACTAATCTTGCGTTTGCACTATCAAGCATAAAACCTGTTTGTACAAATGTATCAAGTACTTCATTTTCCTGTATAGCGTTTCTTGTTATTTCCAAATTTACGTTTTTTATTGGATTAAATTCCACATTTCCATAACAGAATTTAACATCTGCTATTATATAACCTTTTTCGTTATAATCCAAATATATTTTTACATACAAATCTTTAGGCATGAATTTTTCTATTTGTTCTTTGTCTATATTTTTTATTTCAAAATTATCTTTTATTTTTGGTACAACAATTGCAAAAAAATTTCTTAAATTATTTTCGTTAAATATTATTGATTGAGTATAATTTTTTTTATACACTTCTAGCAATTCTAGGTTCCTATTTTCCACTTTTGGTAAACATTTGTGCATCTTATTATCGATCAAAAAATAAGAATAATTTTTTCCATAAAATATATCATACCCATACACATCTATATTAGGTGTTAAACAATATGTACTTTCATCTGATTTTTCTAATATAAATTTTATATCTATTGGCTCATCTATAAATTGAATTTTTCTTTCTCCTGTTTTTGTTTCAAATTCTACTGTTTTTCCTTTTAATATTTCAAATAGTTCATCTAAACCTGTATTTGATAATACAACATTATTCACATTAAAGTTTCTTCCATAATGTGCATAGTTATTATTTACATCATTTGCATATTTAATTATTTCTGCATATTTTAATAGAAATTTTAGCAAAGGCCTACTTTGCTCTTCAAAAGCATTTTCCTCATGTATAAACTCTAGCACATTGTTATATTTATATTTTTCTCTATTAAGCATTCTTTCAAAAAAATCTGGAAGATTATTAATCTTAGTTAATTGTTCGTTTCCAATTTTAAATTCTACCTTTAGCTTTTTGTCTGTATCATTATACAAAAATATAGGTACTAATTTTATACCACTAGTACCATCTTGTGCCAACTCTTCCTCTTTATTATTAATTTCTAAAAAAGTATTTAACAACTGGTTAAATGCTCTATGAGTTTCTTTATTAGGCATGCTTATTCACTATCCCCTTAATTTAATAACTAATTATATCCCATTTTTTTAAATAACGCAATATTTTTTACAAATTTTACATAATTCTTAGCTTTATGTGAAGTATAAAGTAAGGAGAAAAAATCCAAAGATTTATTTCTCCTATAATCCCGGAGGGACATGGCGAATTGTGCAACCTCATATCGAAGTAAAAATTGATTTCTAAATCTTGTAGTTTTCACCGCGGTAGCGGTGTCTTATGAGAACCTTTCGTTGGAGGGTGCACTGCGCCCTCTTTTTTTTGCCCAATTTGGGACAGCCCTGAAATATTACCATTTAAACATAACAAAAATGAGTTGACAAAAATTGTAAATTATGATTATATATAATTACATTGCTTGAATAGTGCAGACCAATTAGCTAATAACTTATAAAAATATATTAAAATCTAAAAAGTTATTTATTCAAAAATCAACACAAATTTTAAATAATTTAATTCTAAAATTTAAAATCTAATTAAAATCCAAAAAATAAGAAAATAAAATCTAATGATAGGAGGTGAATGTTCTACTTTAAGAAACTGTTTAAGCAATAGTTAACAATGAAAGGAACATTTTATGGAAAAAAACAAAGAAACAAAAACATTATCGCCTAAATTAGATGTAGTATTTCAAGCATTATTTGGTGAAATAGGAAACGAAAGAATAACAAAAGGTTTTTTAGAAACAATATTAAAAAGAAAAATAGAAAGTATAGATTTAAGTAAGAACCCGATATTAAGAAGAGAATTTAAAGACGACAAATTAGGAGTATTAGACATACTAGCAAAGCTTGATGGAAAGGAAAAATGCAATATAGAAATGCAATTAATAGATCAAAGCAATATAATAGAAAGAATACTATATTATTGGAGTAGGTTGTATACAAGACAAATAAAAACAGGAGAAGATTATTCGTTACTAGAAAAAACAATTGTAATATTAATAACAGATTTTGAAGTAAAGAATTTAAAAGAAATGGATTATCATAGCGTATGGAAAATAATGGATAATAAAACAGGAGGTAAAATATTGACAGATAAGTTAGAAATTGATATTATAGAGTTACCAAAAATAAAGGGAAGAGAAAAAGATAAAGATAAACTATTAGATTGGCTATATTTTTTGGAAAATCCAAAATCGGAAAGGGTGACTGAAAAGATGGGAGAAAACAAAGAAATAAAAGAAGCAACAGAAAAACTTGATAGTTTAAGTGAAGACGAAAGAATGCAAAGAATAGCAGATTTACGACTAAAAGCAATAATGGACGAAAAAGCGATTTATGCTAAAGGACTGGAAGACGGAGAAAGAAAGCGCGAAGAAGAATTGAAAGAAAGAATAGAAGAATTAAGGCAAAAGGCAATAATGGATGAAAAAGCAACTTATGCTAAAGGACTAGAAAAAGGCAAACTAGAGGTTGCAAAAAAAATGTTAGAGTTAAAAATAAGCAAAGAAACAATAGCTAAAGCAACAGGATTAACCATTCAAGAAATAGAAGATATTTCCAATTAGAGACAGCCCTCGAGGTAACCCATTTAAATTAGGATAATTGTGTAGGGGCGATTTTAATCGCCCGTTATATATGAAAACAATATGGTGGAATCTACAATTAGGGACAGCCCCAAATTGTCACTAAGGACAATTTGGAACAGTCCCTAATTGTAGGCATTCATAGATTATTTCTTCTAATTTTCTTGTGTCTACTATTGATTCTATGCTTGCTTCTAATATTTCCTCTGCTTTGGCTTTTTTTAAGTCTAATTGATAGCCATTTTTTAATGCTAATTGTCTTATAAATTCTCTGTTCGTTCTTCCATTTCCCTCTCTGAATGGATGTAATACGTTTAGTTCTGCTAAATAGTATGCTAATTTTGTTGCTAAGTCTTTTTTATTTAATCCTTGCAAATATTCTTCTTTTTTTAGCTTATTTAATAAGCTTTCAAGTTCTGTTTCTATATATTCAAATTGAGCAAATCTAAACTCTCCTTTTGCTATATTTTCTGTTCTAAATTGTCCTGCAAATGGATATACGTCTTCAAATAGGTATTTATGAATCTGTTTAATATGGTTTGAGTCAAAGTTTCCTGTTATACCTGATTTTCTTAAGCCTAAGGATTTTGCAGCTGTAATTTTTGCTTCATATGTTTGCAATTTTTCTATGTTCATTATGTTTAATTTATTTTTTAATACAGTGGTTCCTGGATAGCAATATTTAGAGTTATAGGTTTCATATATGTCTCTCATAATTTTTCCTTTCTACACTTTTTACAATTAAAACTGCCTTTTGTTTATTGGCAGTTTTTTGTGTAATTTTAATTTTATAAACTTTGATTTTTTATTATTTCTATTAATTGTGGCATATTTAATTCATCATTTGCAAATCTTCTATACATGTCTACATCTGCATTTGTTATTTCCATTCCTTCTATTGCTAAATCATTTTTTATATTATCTATATCAAATTTAAATACTTCTTCGTTAAACATTTTTAAGTACCTCCAAAATTAATTTTATTTTAACCCATTTATACTATAATTATACCACAAAATGCCGTAAAAGTCCAGTGTTTTCACGTTTTTTGGTAAATGAATTTCAATTATTCATTTTATTTACATTTCTTATTATGTTGTCCACATCTATATGTTTTATTTGCTTGTTTTCCATTAGGATTTCTCCATTTACTATTGTTGTTTCCACATTTAGTCCACTTGTGTTATATACTAAGTTTGCAATTTGGTTTAAATTTGGTATCATTTTTATATTGTCTAGCTTTTCTTCTGTATCTACTATTATTATATCTGCTTGTTTGCCTTCTTCTAAATTTCCTACTTTATCTTCCAATTTTAATGCTTTTGCTCCATTTATTGTTGCCATTTTTATAACGTCTTTTGCTGTTATTCTTGCTTCATTTTCATGTATGCCACCTTGTATCAAACAAGCTACTCTCATTGCATCAAACATATCCAAATTACTTCCTGAACCTTGCCCATCTGTTCCTAATGCAACATTTAACCCGTTTTTTATGTATTTAGTTGTGTCTGCTATTTTACAACCTAATCTTAAATTTGATATTGGATTATGTACTATGCTACAATCCATTGTTTTTAAAATTTCTATATCTTCATCATCTAACTTAACACCATGTGCCAATATATTATGCGTATTACCAAAGTATTTTTTTAGTACATATATTGCTTTTTGTCCATGTTGTTTTTTTATATCTTCTATTTCATCTATGCTTTCTAGAAAGTGTACATGTACTGGCAAACTATATTTTAACGCTATTTTAGAAACTTTTTCTAAACAATTGTCTGAACATGTGTAAAAACTATGTGGTGCTACAGTATATGTTATTAAATCATTTCGTTTATCTCGCGTTTCATATAAATGTTCAAATTCAGCTATCCTTTTATCAGTGCCTTCTTCCCCATCTGTTGATGTAATTGTTCTGGTTAGAACTAACCTTATTTTGCTTTTCTCTGCTGCTTTTCTTATTTGTTCTGACATAAAATATTGGTCATTTATACAAGTACAGCCTGTTCTTATCATTTCTATAAATGACAACATACTTGCATTATATATATCCTCTTCTGTTAGTTTTTCTTCCCTTGGCCATATTTTTTCATTTAACCATTCGTATAAACTACATCCTTCTGTTGTTTCCCTAAATATGCTCATTGGTACATGTGAATGTGCGTTTATTAGCCCTGGCATTACAATTTTGTTTTTCGCATTTATTATATATGCTTTATCATCTTTTATATTCTTGTCAATTTTTTTAATTTTGGTATTCTCTATTAAAATGTCTCTTTCTTCTACAACAATATCATTTTCCTTTATAATTAGAACTTTCCCGTTTTTTATTAATATTTCAGCCATTCTTTCATTCCTTTCCAAAATAATAAGATTATTCTTCTTGCTTAAGTATATACAGTATTAAATCTTTTGTCAATTTTAAAATTTTAATTAATTATAAAAAATGATTCATTTATGATAATGTCTTAATAAATCATTTAGGAATTTTAAAAAAGCTAGAAGAAAATATAAAAAAAACCAGTAAAATGGTAAAGTAAATACTAGGATAATCTCCTAGTATTCTTTCGATTTGATTTAATTTTATCTACTTATATTTGCTGACTTATCTTCCTGCATATATCGATATAATTTTCTCAATTGTTCGCCATTAATGTTAATTACTTTTCCTCCTCTTGGATTTATTTGTTCTGTGTCATCTTGTTTTTCTTTATCTTCAGCTGTTGTTTTACTGTCTTTTTTTGCTTTTTGCTGTGCTTGCTCTTGTTGTTCTTTTTTTCTTTCTTCTATTGCCTTATCCCATAAACTATGAGTATCATGACCAACATCAGCTTGCTCTTCTGTTTGTTCTTGCAAATTCTGTTGTCTTTGACCACCTTGCGAACTCTGTTGCTCTTGATTTCCTTGTGAATTCTGTTGTTGATTTCCTTGTGAGCTTTGTTGCTCTTGTTGTTTTTTCTTTTCTTCTAATAATTTATTATACATTTCTTCTGCATCATAATTTACTGCTTCTGGAATATCTACTCCACCATCAATCATTGGTAAACCATCTTGTTTCAATAAAGCATTTATTACTGAATCTGTTGCAATATTCCATAGTTGTTTGTCTTTCCCCTCACTTCTAAATATATGTTCAAAAGCTACATGACATACTTCATGAGCAAATAGAAAAGTCCTCTCTTTATCAGATAACCCACTTACGAATTTTGGATTATATAATAATACTTTTCCATTTGTTCCTGCTGTTACTATGTCTTTATTTGCTTGAAATTCAAGATTTGCAATTACACTTCCAAAAGTAGGATACTTAATAAGAAGTTTTCTTTTTATAGCATCTATATCTACACTCATATCTGCGCTCATTAAATATGAATCATATTTTAATTATTATTCTCCTTTTACTTCGTCGGTAGTGTAAACTAATTTTATTTTTTATTTAGTTACACCCCTGTTATTTCAAGGTTTATATCACTTTTTTGTATTTAAAAATGATACCCCCCTCTTTTTATGATATAATTGTTACAGCAAATAACCAATAATTACCATAAAGGAGTGGTGTATCATGTATACAATTATACCTCTATTACTAGCTCATATTCAAGAGCTAAATAATCAAATTTTATTTTTATTTAATTTTATTGTTAAAAATATACCTTTAAATTTTGAAGAAAAAGATAATTCTTTGTTTTCTCCTAAGTACAATAAACTTAAAGTTGATAAGTTGCCTATTATTCATGTTCCCGAAAAAAAAGACTACAAGTGTACTGAACCCAAAAAGTTGGACAGTATAAATTAGGCTACTAACAGGGAATGTTTTCTGTATTGAACAGGGGACATTCCTTTTAGTTTGCTCTTAATTCTTCTGTTATTATAATATTCTATATATTCAATTATATCTTTTTCTAATTCTTCTATATTTTTATATCTGATTAATTCTCCTGTAAATTGGATTTGTTCTAATTTTGATGATGTGTAAAATATATTTATATCATACCAGCGTGCCAAGGTTTTCATGATATTCCCTAATGGTTCGTTGATGAAA